>Ga0265323_10000285_pt1 | contig 29242 bp, 25 predicted proteins | sample 41225metaG_FD_193580 | JGI IMG/M metagenome (GOLD analysis project Ga0265323, IMG submission 193580) | Rhizosphere microbial communities from Carex aquatilis grown in University of Washington, Seatle, WA, United States - 4-12-25 metaG | ecosystem: Host-associated > Plants > Roots > Rhizosphere...
AGAAAGGAGCCTTTAACACCGCTGAATTGGAGCGCCCAAACGATCCAGCAAGCGAAAAAAATCATGGCCATCGCGAACGTCATGTTGAGGTCGGCATTGCCGCCCCGCAGCAGCGGCCGGGTGACTTCAAACCCGTGTTCACCTTGATGTCCCCAGCCAATCGAGCCGACGCCGGGGATTTCTCCGAACCAGTTGGTGGCGAGGATGAAAATGAAAATCGTCGCGAAGAACCAGAACGTCTTCTTCACCAGTCCCGGTCCGATGATGCTTTCGAGAAAACCGTAAAGTCCCTCCACCAGCCATTCCAGGAAGTTCTGCGCGCCCGACGGCACTTCTTGAACTTTCCGGGTGGCGAACCGGGCAAACAAAATCACGCCCACCGCCACAACCCACGTCACCAGCATGGAATTGGTGACAAAACCGCCCTTATGACCAAGAGACTGGGCGCTCTCGGGAATGCCCTGCTCTGCCGGAGCAGCCGGCGACACGCTGGATGCCGCCAAAGCGGCGGGCTTGGTTGCCGATGGAGCGGCATCGCCCGTTGCCGCATTCAGTGCAGCGGGCGGAACACAAACAAGAAAGGCGCACGCGATTATCAGTCTGAGTGGTTGCATTTATCCTCAGCAAATCCATCCGCCGAACTCGACCCCTTTGTTCTCCCGCAGTTCCGGTCGGAAGCTTAAAGACACTGCCGAAATGCGGGAAAATCACAAGCCATTTTTGGAGAATTTCCACACGAATTTTGCCCGAATGAAACGCGTGAAGTCAAAACCGGCGCAGTTCTTCCGGGGTTTTCCCCTGCTCCCGCAACGCGCGCAGGCTCAGCGCGTCGTGGCGCTTGGCCAGCCGTTTCCCTTGTTCGTCCAGCATCAGCGCGCAGTGATAAAACGCCGGCGGGGTCAAACCCAGCGCGCGATAAAGCAAAATCTGACGCGCCGTGCTCAGCAGCAAATCCGCCCCGCGCACGACTTCGGTGATGCCCATTGCCGCGTCGTCCACCACGCAGGCCAGTTGATACGCCGGCACGTCGTCGTGTCGCCACACGACAAAATCACCAAAATCTTTTCCGGCCACAAACTGCTGCGCGCCAAAATTTCCATCGGTAAAAGAAATGGTTTCGCCATCGGGAACGCGAAAGCGCCAATTTGCCGGACGTGACGGGTGACGGGTGGCGAGTGACGCGGAAACCGGTGCCTTACCCACGTCACCCGCCACTCGCCACTCGCCACTCTTGTTGCGGCAAGTGCCGGGATAGATTGGTCCTTCGTCGTCACCGGCGTTGGGCGCGCTGGCGGCATCGCGGATGTCCTTGCGCGAACAGGTGCAGGGATAAACGAAGCCGCCGGCCCGGAGTTTTCCCAGCGCGGCTGCGTACAACGGCCGCCGTTCGCTTTGCGAATACGGTCCAAAAGCCCCGCCGCAATCCGGTCCCTCCTGCCATTCAAAACCGAACCAACGCAGGTCTTCGATCATTTGCGGGACGAATTCCAGTCTGAAGCGGGTGGAGTCAATGTCTTCGTTGCGCAAAACCAGCGTGCCGCCGTTTGCCCGCGCCCGTTCCTGCGCCACCCAAAACGTCCGCGCATGGCCGAGATGCAAAAGCCCCGTCGGCGACGGCGCCAGGCGACCACGGTATTTCGGATTAGCGGATAAATTCACGGAAAGGAATTAACCATCAAGACGCCCGGGCACAAAGCTTTCTTTTCCGAAGCGTCCCCAGAAATGGGTATGGACTTATGCCGGCGAAAAATTCAGTTTTGCACCATGCAACTGAACCCTTTGTCCGGAAAGAACCTGACCCCCCGGCTCGGCCTGCTGCTGGCCGCCGTTGTTGCCGCGGCTACCTTGGCGCACGCTGAACCGACCAACACCATCCCGACCCTGCAAATCAAGGCCGACCAGGTCACCGCCAAAGTCAGTCCGATGCTTTACGGATTGATGACCGAGGAAATCAATTACTCCTACGAAGGCGGACTTTACGGCGAACTGGTGCGCAACCGCACGTTCAAGGCGAACACGACCAACGCGGTGTTTTGGAATGTCGTTGGCAACGGGATTATTGCGCTCGACACCAATCAGCCACTGAACTCCGCGTTGAACGTGAGCCTGAAGCTGGACGCGAGCAAGGCTTCAAAAAATTCCCCGGTGGGCATCGCCAACGGCGGTTACTGGGGGATTCCCGTCCGGCCGGAAACGACTTATCACGCGTCGTTTTACGCCCGGGGCAACGGTTTTACCGGGCCGCTGACCGTCGCCATCACCAGTACCAACGGGGAAACTGGCCTGGCCAGCGCAACCGTCCCGAAGATTACCAAAAAATGGCAGAAGTATGAAGTGACGCTGACCACCGGCGGGATCGCGCCGTCGCAGGACAACCGGCTGGTCATCTCGACCGTCAAACGCGGCACGGTCTGGTTCAGCCAGGTGTCGCTGTTTCCGCCGACGTTCAACAACCGGGCGAACGGCAACCGCCCCGACCTCATGCAACTGCTGGCCGACATGCACCCGGCCTTTCTGCGTTTCCCGGGAGGAAATTACCTTGAAGGCAATGAAATCTGGACCCGGTTCAATTGGAAAAACACCATCGGCGACATTTCCGGGCGGCCCGGTCACCTGAACGACGGCTGGGGCTACTGGTCAACGGACGGCCTCGGTTTGCTGGAATTTCTCGGATGGTGCGAGGACTTGAAAATGCAGCCGGTGCTTGCGGTTTATGCCGGTTATTCCATGCGCCAGCGGCACGTTGCGCCGGGCGATGATTTGAAACCTTACGTCCAGGACGCGCTCGACGAGATTGAATACGTCAACGGCGACGTGAACACCCCATGGGGCGCGCAACGCGCCCGGGACGGCCATCCCGCGCCGTTTGCATTGAATTATGTCGAGATCGGCAACGAAGACTGGTTCGACAAATCCGGCAGTTACGACGAACGCTTCACGCAATTTTTTGACGCCATCAAGGCGAAGCATCCGCAGCTTCAAGTCATCGCCACAACCAAAGTGAAATCGCGCGTGCCGGATCTGCTGGATGAACATTACTACCGCTCGCCGGAGGAAATGCAATTGCACGCGCTGGACTACGACACGTATTCGCGCACCAACCACACGAAAATTTTCTGCGGCGAATGGGCCACGCGCGTCGGCTCGCCCACGCCCAACATGGCGGCCGCGCTCGGCGACGCCGCCTGGATGACCGGCCTGGAACGCAATTCCGACATTGTCCTCATGGCCAGTTACGCGCCGCTTTTCGTCAATGTCAATCACGGCGCCATGCAATGGAGACCCGATTTGATCGGCTACAATGCGATCAACAGCTACGGCTCGCCCGCCTACTACGCGCAGCAAATGTTCAGCACGCATCACGGCGACACCGTCCTCGCGACTGATTCGCAGGACATCCCGACCGTCTCCCGGCAACCGCCCGCGCGCCGCGTCAACGGCGTGGACCAGCCGCTTCCGCCCGAACAACATGTCCCGAAACTCTTCTTCGACGCCACGCGCGACAGCCAAACCGGAACGATTTTCCTCAAAGTCGTCAACAGCCTCGGCACACCGCAACCGGTGAAAATTCAAATCAGCGGGGCTTCCGCCGTCGAAGCTGAAGGCGCAGCCGTCGTATTGAAAGCGGACCGACCGGACGACACCAATTCAATTCAGGAACCGGCCCGGATCGTGCCGGTCACGGAAAAAGTTGACGGATTGGGAACGGACTTCACCCGCGAATTCCCGCCCTACTCCATCACCATCCTGGAACTGAAGACGAAATAAAGTAGGACAGCGCTTCCAGCCTGTCCCGTTTCCGCTTAAGCGGTTTCTTGCTGGCAACCCTGCCGCCAACGGACAGGCAAGATGCCTGCCCTCCGTTAAAACGGCTCGCCCGGATTGGCCGCGAGCCATCCGGTCAAGCCGGGCAACGGCACGGACAATACCTTTTGGACTTTGGCGATGTTCAACGACGTGTCCAGCGCGCGCGGCGGGCCGGGGAAATTTGCCGCTGAGCCCGGTGTGATTTGGGGATTGAGCTGCGGCCAGCGCGCCGCGACAAGCTGGCCGATTTGCCAGCGCGAAAGTTTTTCCGCGCCCGCGATGTGAAAAAGCCCGGGGCGCCCTTGATTCACCAGTTCCCAAACTGCACGGGCCGTTTCGCCGGCGAAAATCGGGCAGCGAAATTCGTCCGTAAACAGGTTCATCCCCTTCCCTTTTTGCCAGAGCAACCGCAGTTCCTCGTTAAAACCGCGATTGCCCGCGCGTGACGTGCCGCCATTGAGCGATGTGCGCACGACGGTGTGGTGTGGATTGCGCAAAATGATTTGTTCGGCGGCGGCTTTGGTCTCGCCGTAAACGTGCAGCGGATTCACGGCGTCGGTTTCGGCGTAATTCCCTTTGCGCCCGTCGAAAACCAAATCCGAGGAAAAGAAAATGAACGGAATTCCCGCCGCAAGCCCGGCCAAAAGCGCGGTCACATCCACATTCACGCGCCGCGCCAAATCGGGATTCGACTGCACAGCGGCAACCGTGCTGACGGCGGCGCAATGGATGACGAGTTGCGGCTGATCTTTTTGAAATTCGCGGCGGACGGCATCAGAATCGAGCAAATCAAACTGGTCGCGCGTCAACGCGCGCACGCGCCAGTGCGGGGCGAATCGCGGCGCAGTCTGGACGAAATAATTCCCAATCAGTCCGTTGGCACCGGTGATCCAAGCAAGTGGTGGCATCTTAAGAACCCTTCTCGGTCTGTGAAATTACTTGAAGCACACCAAAATGATTTAGGAATTTGAGACTGTTCTCGTATTTTTCTCTCACTTTGGAATCTGTTTCAAGTTCAGCCATCTTTTGTAATTCGTGAACAAGCATGTTTTGCCCATTTGTTGGATAAAAAGCACCAAATAATAAGGCAACAACTTCTTCCGGTTTACCTTCAATCCGATCGCTTCTGGCAGGCAACAACCATTTTCTGTAATTGAGTCGTTGATCTGCTGGCAGGCCAATCTGGTTCATTCGCTGAATAGCAGAACTGCAAAGCACAAAACCAATCCAATTGTATTTCTGCTCGGTTTTGGCTGCTTCGACCAAAGCTTTTCCTAAAAAAATCGCTTTTTGTTTTTCCGCATAAAATTCGTCACAAGCCATAGATCCCCGCAAGGGAATATTTCGCTGAAGAGCAATTTGGAAAAACCATCTGGAAGCCGCCTCTATATGCACAAACGATTTTGCCGAATCGTCTTGTGCATAGATTAAAAATGTGTCGGAAAAATAGGCGTATTCAAGCTCTGGAAACCGAGCCGACCAATTTTTTAAATCTGAGAGGCAAAGTTCCCATTGATAAAAAGCGTTTACAATGGATTGTTTCAATAACGCACTAAAGCCTAAAAGGTCAAAGTAACAGACCCACCTGCTCCTGATCTTCGTCGGATCAATGTCGAGGCGTTCATTCATTTTGCCTCACAGATTTAACACTGAAATAACTTCAGTCAACAAACCGCTTCGTCAGATTTCCGTAGGCATCAATCCGGCGGTCGCGCAGGAACGGCCAGTGCGTGCGTACCGTGTCCACGCTGGCGAGGTCCACGGGCACAATCAATATTTCCTCCCGGGCCGCGCCGGCTTTGGCGAGAATTTCGCCGGAGGTCCCGGCCACGAAGCTTTGGCCCCAGAATTCAATGCCCTTGCCCGCAAGTTTTTCGCGCCCGATGCGGTTGGCCACGGCGACGTAGCAGCCGTTGGCGATGGCATGGCTGCGCTGGATGGTTTCCCACGAGTTGTGCTGGCGTTCGCCGTATTTCTTTTTTTCGCCCGGATGCCAGCCGATGGCAGTCGGGTAAAACAGGATTTGCGCGCCTTGCAGGGCGGTGAGCCGCGCGGCTTCCGGATACCATTGGTCCCAGCAAATCAGCACGCCGATTTTGCCGTAGCGCGTCTGCCAGGCTTTGAATCCGAGGTCGCCGGGCGTGAAATAAAATTTCTCGTAATAAAGCGGGTCGTCGGGAATGTGCATCTTCCGGTAACGGCCCAGCAGCGAGCCATCAGCGTCAATGATCGCGGCGGTGTTGTGATAAACGCCGGCGGCGCGTTTCTCAAAGAGTGAGGCAATGACGACGACCTTGTGTTTCTTCGCCAGTTTTTGGAAGGCGTCGGTGGTGGGGCCGGGAACCGGTTCGGCCAGTTTGAAATTCCCGTGATCTTCTTTCTGGCAAAAATACTGCGAGCGGAACAGTTCCTGGGTGCAAATGATTTGCGCGCCGCGCCGGGCTGCGCGTTCGGCGAGCGCAAGCGTTTTTCTTAAATTCGCGTCCGGGTCGGGGGAACACGCGGTTTGAATCAGCCCAAGTTTGACGGTTTGGGCGGAAGCGCGTTTCATTTTTTGGCGCGTTCGTTGAGCCGCGCCGTTTCTTCGAGGATGATGGCTTTAACGTGCGTGTCTTCGGCCATGTGGGGAGCGGTCTGGCCAAAAAGTTCGCGGATGAATTTGCCGAGCGTCTCGTTGGTCGGGCCGTAACCGCCGTGGTAGATGTAGTATTCGAGGTCATACATCAACTGGTCGGCGGTCGCGTAACGGCGGGTCAAATCCCGCGCCAGACAGTGATGCAGAATATCATTGAGTTTGTCGTCAATCCGCGGGTCGAGCGCGCAAAAATCGGGAATCGGCTGGTTCAGGATGCGGCTGCGCGATTCCTCGGCGGTTTGACCTTTGAACAAATTCCGCCCCAGCAACAGGTGCGCCAGCACGACCCCGGCGGAAAACAGGTCGGAACGTTTGTCGGTGATTTGAAAATCGGCCTGTTCGGGACTCATGTAATCGGCCTTGCCGGCGATGACTTCGCCCTCCTGATCGGTCAGAAAGCCGCGCGCCTTGGCGACGCCGAAATCGGTCAGCTTCACGTCGCCTTCAAAGGCGATCATGATGTTCTTGAAGCTCACGTCGCGGTGAACAATGCCCAGTGGCTTGCCGTCCTTGTCGGTTTTGGCGTGCGCGTAGGCCAGGCCGCGCGCGACCCGGCTGGTGATGAACACGGCGAGTTCCTTCGGCAACACGCGGCGTTTGTCAGCCAGTTGGCGGCTGAACTGCTCCAGATTCACGCCGCGCAACAATTCCATGGCGATGAAATAAACGCCGTTGGTTTCGCCGAGATGGTAGGTCTGGACGATGTTCGTATGGATCAAATCGGCGACGAGCCTGGCCTCGCCGATGAAATTCTCGATGAACATCTTCTGGCTCGCGTAATGGGAGCGGATGATCTTGATGGCGACGCGCTTGACGAAATTGCGCGCGCCCTTCTGCTCGGCTTCATAGACAATTCCCATGCCGCCCTCAAAGATTTTGCGGACGACTTCGTAGTGAAACTCGCTTTGAATGGTGAAGAGCGGCACGGGCGGATGGTGTGAAAATGTTCCGCAAAGTCAAGTCCGGGTCTCAGACGTGAAAAGAAAGCCCTTATTTTTTATGTTTTTTTGCTTGCACAACGCGGGCGAACTTCTTTAATTCAACCCAAGTCAAATGACTTTTTAACCAAAAACCGTAACACAACAACCATCAAGGACACCGATTATGGCAAACGCACTCTCGAAATCCCAACTCGCCGCCGCAATTGCTGAAAAAGCTGAAATCTCCAAAAAGCAAGCGGTGGAAATCCTCGAAAACATCGCCGCCCTCGCCTACAAGCACGCGAAGGACACCTTCACACTGCCCGGCATCGGCAAGCTCGTGCTGAAAAACCGCGCCGCCCGCATGGGCCGCAACCCCAAGACCGGCGAGACCATTTCGATCCCGGCCAAGCGCGTCGTCAAGTTCCGCGTCGCCAAAGCCGCGAAAGACGCCATCCTCGGCGCCAAGTAATTTCCGGATTTACAACAGGCGCTCTGATTTTTCGGAGCGCCTTTTTTATTCTGTCAGTGGTCGGCAGTCAACGGTCCGTGGCAAAATGCTTCCGGTCCGACTCCAAACGCTGCTGACGACTGATGATTGATTGCCGGCTTATTACATGAAAATCGCCGTTGTCGGTTGCGGGGCCGTGGGGAGCTACTACGGCGCCAGGCTTTGTCGCGCCGGGCGGGAAGTCCATTTCCTGCTTCGCTCCGACTACGACGCTGTGCGGCAAAGAGGCGTAACCGTCCGCAGTTTCGAAGGCGACTTTCACGTTCAACCCAAATGCGCAAGGACGCCGGACGAAATCGGCGTCTGCGACGTGGTGCTGATCGGACTGAAAACAACAGCCAACGGTCAGTTTCCGAAATTGCTGCCGCCCTTGGTCGGGCCACAGACGGCTGTCGTCACGCTGCAAAACGGTTTGGGCAACACCGAACAATTGGCGCGGCTCTTTCCGCCGGAACAGATTCTCAGCGGACTCTGTTTTGTTTGTCTCAATCGCCTCGAACCGGGCGTCATTCATCACCTGGAGTACGGGACGATCGTGCTGGGCGAGTTTCAGCGCCGTACCGGGCCGCGCACGCACGAGCTGGCAGCAATGTTTCGCAATGCCGGCGTACCCTGCAAAGTCACGGACACCCTGGCGGAAGCCCAATGGGAAAAACTGGTCTGGAACATCCCCTTCAACGGGCTCGGCGTCGCCGGCGCATCCGGTTATGACGCCCTGGTCACCCGTCACCTGTCACCTGTCACCCGACACCCTCCCGGCCCGGTTTTAACCACGGACAAACTGCTGTGCGATCCGTGCTGGGAAAAACTCCTGCGCGAATTGATGATGGAGGTCCTCGCCGCCGCCGGCGGGTTGGGCTTTGAAATTCCCGCTGCCTATGCCGAAGAACAAATCGAACGCACGCGGACAATGGGCGCTTACAAGGCGTCTACACTCCTGGATTTCGAACACGGCCGGCCGCTGGAGCTGGAAAGCATGTTTCTCGAACCGCTGCGCCGGGCGCAAGCGGCTGGCGTGCCCGTGCCGCGCCTGGCCGCGCTCTGCGAAGTGTTGCAACAATTGGTCAACCGCACTGAACCGGAAAAATCATTGCCGTGGTGATTTCTTCTCCCGCAGCAAACTCTCCGGCAACGCGGTCAATTCGGAGCTGGTGCCCTCCGGCTGCCAGACCACGCGGCCATCATTGAGAACCCGCTTGATGACGCCGCGCGCCGACCCGCGCAAGGTTTTCACGCGGTCGCCGGGCTGGAAACCGGCTGACTCGCAAAGGTTTTCGACAATTTCAACCATGGTTTCCCGATCCAGCACACCGGCAATGTAGTGAGCCACAACAGAAGTCACCTCACGTCTGCGACCGGGCTGCAAATCTGCGAACAAAGCGGCGGCAAGCTGGCGTCCAATGTCGGCAAAAGTGTTGCCGTTGAAGAATAGAAACGGCGCGCGGCGATGGCAGCGCAGGAGAAAGTCTAAGGTTTCGGCGAGGGAGAGGATTTGCTGCTGTTTTTCCGCCCACTCTCTCGCTGTCGCTTCTTGAGTTTCTCGATTAAAGCCGTGTTGCGCGCCTCCTCTTGCGCACGCTCCTCGATTGAAGCCGATGACAAGCTCCCAACTCCGGTTTTTGAGAAAAGCGGCTCGGGTTTGTAACGGTGATTGTTCGCCAGGACTTCCTCCAGAATGTCCTGGTCGGTCAGATGCTCCAGCAAATCGGTTCGCAGCTTCATCTGACATAATATGCACTTTTTTCGGTCAGGCGGCAAGCCGGTGTTTTTTTTACGCGATAGCAATTATCAATGAGTGCCGGCTTCCAGCAGCGATTCATAACAAACACCGCTATCCGCGGCAACTTTGTTTCCGACCAATCATTTTATCCGTGTCAATCCGTGTTCATCCGTGGTTAAATTCATTCCATGAAACCTCGCGTTCGATTCGCCCCTTCGCCGACCGGTTATTTACACATCGGCGGCGCGCGCACCGCGCTCTTCAACTGGCTTTATGCCCGCCATACCGGCGGCACGTTCATCCTTCGCATCGAGGACACCGATGCCGCGCGCAATTCGCAGGAGGCCGTGGACGTCATCCTCAACGGTCTGCGCTGGCTCGGCATGGACTGGGACGAAGGCCCGCTCACCGGCGACGCCACCGGCCCGGGCAAGGGCGGCTTTGGCCCCTATTTCCAAAGCCAGCGGAAGGAAAATTACCAGCGCCGCGTCGAGGCGCTCCTGTCGCGCGGTCTCGCCTACGAACACGAAGGCGCGGTCAAATTCAAGATGCAACGCGAGCCGGTCATCATCCACGATTTGGTGGTCGGCGAAGTCGTCCGCAAACTGACCGACCGCGAGGAAGAGGATCCCGATTTCGTCATTCAGCGCTCGGACGGCCAGCCGGTGTTTCATCTGGTGAACGTCATTGACGATCTGGAAATGGATGTCACGCACGTCATCCGTGGCGAGGACCATCTGAGCAACACCGCCAAGCACATCGCGCTTTTCAAGGCGTTTGGCGTGAAGCCGCCACATTACGCGCACATCCCGCTCATCCTGAATGGCGACGGCTCCAAGATGAGCAAACGCGACAAGGGCGCATCGCTTACGACTTATCTCGATGAAGGTTTTCTGCCCGAAGCCGTGGTGAATTATCTCTGCCTGCTCGGCTGGTCGCCCAAAGACAACCGCGAAAAGCTGTCGCGCGACGAGGTCGTCGAGCGCTTCGATTTGCCGCAAATTCTCCGGCACAACGCGCGGTTCGACTACGAAAAGCTGCTCTGGCTCCAGGGCGAATACGCCCGCGAACTCGGCGATGACCGGTTTTACGAGCTGGCCGTCCACGCCTTCGCCAAGGCCGGGGTGAACACGAACACCCTTCCCCTGCCCTACGTCAAAGCCGCGCTCGACACGTGCAAGGGCAAGTTCAAGCTGTTCAGCGAGCTGCCCGCCTACGCCGGATTTTATTTCACCGACAAAATCGAATACGACGCCGAGGCGGCAAAGAAGGATTTCATTCCCGAAAACAAACCGCGTCTGGAAAAGCTCCGTGACGCTTTTGCCGCCGCACCCGCGTTCAACGCCGCGGCGCTGGAAGCCGGGCTCAAGGAAACCGCCAAGGCGCTGGGCGTGAAAGCCGGTGCGCTGGTGCATCCCTGCCGCCTGGCCGTGACCGGCAGGACCTCCGGCCCGAGCCTGTACCATTTGCTGGAAGTGCTCGGCAAAGAAAAGGTAATGCAGCGGATTGAGCGGGCGCTGGCGAACGAAGGGTTTGTGAAAAAATAATTCAAATGGATACCACAGTGCTTCCGGCCTGTTTTCATTCAAAAGAATTGGAGACAGGCGCGACGCCTGTCCTACAACCCCGGTTTTGGCCAACCTTTGACACGGATTGCACAGATTTTCACAGATTTAATCCGTGTTAATCCGTGAAATCCGTGTCTCTCCGAAATTTCAATGTCACGCTGAAAATATTTTCATCACTTTAAACAAAAAGCCGCCCGAATTATCCGGGCGGCTTGCGGGGAGCGGCTTCGTTTATTCCACGACGCGGATTGTCCAGAAGTCGCTCGACAGATTTTCCGAGAGCAGATACGCGTAGGGCATGGTGAAGTAACCTTTCATTCCCCACGACGCGCCCCACGAGTTGCGGATGATGAACCGTTGCGCCGCGTCGTCGTAACCCACGGCGAGGACGGCGTGGCCGCCTTCAACCTGTTCCGCCGAGGTCGGCAAATTCAACACGCCGGTCTTGGCGACTTGCGCGCTTTCAAACGCGGAATAAACGGTGAAGCCCAGCACGAACGGATAACCCGCCGCCAGGCAGCCCTTGAACTGCGCGAGGTCGCGCGTGACGCTTTCGTAACTCAAGGCCTGATGTTTCAATGCGTCGGTGTAACAAACCGGTGACGGCTTTTGCGCGGGCTTCGCGCCGGGCGGCCAGAGGTTGGTGTTCGGGTCGGCGGGCGTGGCCACGTAAGTCCATTCAGTTTCCGGACAGACACCGAGCTGGTTGACGCTTTTGACGCCGTCACGGATCTGTGCGCCGCTGTCCGTGGCGACGGCGTGTTCCATGTTGCGTTCGTTGTAATAGATGAACAGCCGCGACGGCGTGAAGTCGGGCAGTTTTTGCTTGAGCCGGTCGAACTCGATGGCGGCGGCGATGGCGTTGGCCGTGCAGGACCCGATTTGTCCCTGATCATAAACACCGGGACATTGCTTGCGCAGGTCAACCTTTGCCGGCAGCGGGCCGAGCTTGAGGAGCGGCGCGGCGAACTGATGGTCGCGGTTGTCCGGCAAGTCCCGTGTCCAGCCGTAACGGGCGATTTTGCGTTGGTGGTTGGTCGGTTTCGATTTGGCTGTGCTCATAGGTCTGGTTGGTTTTTATGTTTGGTTTGATTGCGGTTAACGGTTGAAGCCGAAGAAAATTCTGCCGGGGCTGATGGGAAAAATAAAATCCCCACGCCTCGCAACAATCCATTTTGTTCATGACCCATCATGCCCCGCTCCTTTAATTGTTAGCCCCTCGCGAATGACCCAAATGCAACCTCACTGACGGGCCGTTGTATTTCATTCCTGCGTCCGGCTGTCAATCGCATTTTGGAAGTTTTCAAAAAAGCTACAATTCATCGGGGCGCGGTGGGAAATACAGGTTTGTATCGCGTCTTCGCTGGAATCGGCTAGACTCCCGGGCGCGTGTTAAATCCGTTCATTCATTGGATTGAAGCCAAAGGGCCTTACGCGCCGTGGCTGTTTCTGGCGCTGTTCCTCGTCGCGTCACTGCTGATGCTCTGGCGGCTCGAAGCGATGAGCAAAAGCGGCTTCGAAGGCACGGTGCTCGGCACGCTCGTGATGCCGTATTGCTCCGGCATGGGCAATATCATCTTCGCCTTCATCCTCGGCCGCAGCGGCGGCTCCGGTGCGGACGTGATGACGAACTCGCTGGTCAATAACGTCACGAACATGACGCTGGTCATCGGCCTGCCCGCGATTTTCTGGCGAATGAGCGTGTTGCCCAAGCAAAAGAAAAACGGCAAAACCGGCAACAAGGCGCACGAACTCAACCGGCTTTCGCTGCTGCTCACGCTGATGGCGGTTTTGTTTTTCACCGGCGCGGTCTGGGCGCTCGGGCGCAAGGGTGAGTTGAATTTCAACGACGGGCTGGTGCTGGTGGGACTGTTTTTATTCTGGCAATGCTTCCACTTTTTTGAAGTGCTCAAGTCCAACGTGCGCCAGGGCAAATCCCTGGGCTGGACGCTGCCGTTTGATCTGGCGCTGCTCGGCATCGGCGCGTATGGCATTTACATCAGCACCGGCTGGCTGGTGAACTGGATTTCCGGCATTCAAACCGGTTTCATCAGCGCCCAGCACCTCGGCTGGCTCAGCGGCTGGCTGATGGTGCTGCCCAACGCGGTGCTCGCGCTTTACTACGGCTGGCGCGGCCAGCCGGAAACAGTCTATGCCTCGCAGGTCGGCGACGCGCACGTCTCGATTCCGCTGTGCCTCGGCATTTACGCGTTGTATCACACGATGGTCATGCCGCCGTTTTTTCAAATCGGAATGTTCATCCTGCTCGGAGCGACGCTGGTGCATTTATTCTTCGTCGCCCTGTTCGGACAATTGCCGCGTCTCATCGGCTGGGTATTGGTCGCGGCTTACGGATATTTTCTATACCGGGGCCTGCTGAACTGAGGCCGCCTGGACGCAAAGGAACACCGCGTCGGGACAGCCACCGGAGCGCGAGTTGTCCCAACTCGCAGCAGATCTATTCGCGGGGACCGGCTCATAAAAAACTTTTCAACCGGTTCTTGCATTTGCCGGTGCTGCGGCTTGGGACAAGCCGCGCTCCACCGCACCGTCACAGGGGTTTTTTAAAGAACTGCGTGTCCCCGGAAACCGTCAGCGGATTCTCCCGCACCCTGTCGCTCAACTCGGCAAACGGCACCTGGGCGTTGAGCCAGCGCGGATTTTTTGTGATGGATTCCATGGATTCGGCGGTGTTGTTGCAGATGAGGTAGGCGCCGGAGCCCAAAACCATGAACGACTCGAAACCTGTGCCGGCGCCATACCGCGCAAATTCAAAGTCGCCCACGCCGTACCGCCCGCCAACCAGCTCCGCGCGCAAGGCGCCCAAATCCCTCACGAAATTCTTCAGGAAATCGTCGTTGCGCGGGCCGTAGTAAACCAGCACCCGCGCCTTGTTTTCGGCGAGCGACACCACCGCCCATTCATCGAAAACGGCCCGGCCATAGCGCGAGTTCATCTGGTTCGCGCAGGTCCTGATGGAACTTTTGGCTTCGTCCAGCGTCATGGTGAATTCTCTTGGCGCAGAGCAAAGCACGTTTGCCGCCGGGGAACAAGAGAAATCAAAACATCGTCCGGCACCGCTGGAAAGAACGTTGCCTTTGCTCCAAGGCGGTTCTCAAGCCGGTCATGGATTGCCAAATCCGAATTCCGAAGATCGAAATCCGAAATCCCGCAAAGCAGGACGAAAACCGAAGCCCGAATCTGAGAGACTCGTCGCGCGTATGTTTGTCATTCGGATTTCTGGCTTCGGGCTTCTTTCGGATTTTAGGTCTCGGCCTTCGGGTTTCTGCGCGGTCTAATTCCGCCCGCTCAAGTGGTGTCAAAAATTTAACTGCGCCAACCTGCACAAAAGCCTACGCTCCGGGAACATGCAACCGCTCACCCCGCCCGGAAACCAGCCGGCGGCCACGCCCGATGAAATAAAGAAGGCGTGGTTTCACTGGCTGTTTGTTGTCCTGTTCGCCGCCGCCTTTGCGCTGGTGCTGGCGGCCAACGGCCTGTCGCTGGACCTGCCCGGCAAGCCCGGCTGGCCGGAGGCACTGCTGATTTTGCTGGCCACGGTGAGTACGATCACCGCGCTCGCACGGCAGTTGGCGCTGCAAAATGTTTTGCTCGCCGCGTTCGTCATCGCGCTCCTGGGCGGCGCGGTCCATGCGCTCGGCGTGACGATGGGAATTCCATTTGGTCCGTTCATGTTTGGCGCGGAAGCCGGACCGCAATTATTCAAGACGCTGCCGTGGGCGATTCCGTTGATCTGGGTCATCGCCATTTTAAACTCACGCGGCGTGGTGCGCCTGATTTTGCGGCCGTGGCGGAAAATCCGAAGCTATGGCTTTTGGCTCATCGGCCTGACGGCCTTGCTGACGATGCTGTTCGACCTCGCCTTCGACCCGTTCGCCTCGCGCGTGAAACATTACTGGCTTTGGATGCCGACAAAATTCCCGCTGACCTGGCAGGGCGCGCCGCTGGTGAATTTTTTGAGCTGGGCGGCGGTGACGCTGCTGATGCTGGTGTTGGTCACCCCGGCGCTCATCAACAAAAATCCGGCCCGGCGGGCGCCGGATTTTCATCCGCTGGCCGTGTGGCTCGGCGCGATTTTGCTTTTCGGGATCGCGTCCGCCTTGCACGGAATGTGGGTGGCTGTGGCACTGGATGGGGCCATTGCCGTTCTGACCGCAACGTTTGCCATTCGCGGCGGGCGGTGGTGACCTGAAAAACCGAAAATCGAAACCCGATGTCCGAATGATAAATCGCGGGTGGGTCATTTCGGTCTTTCGACTTCGGGTTTGAAATTCTCCCCCCGGTTACTACGGAGAATCGAGGCTTTCGGGCATGGTGTGTTTGGTGATCTTTAAGCGGGCCACGCGCGGCCCGTCCATCTCCTCGACGCGCAATTCACAGGCGCCCATCGTCAGCGTGTCACCGGCCTTTGGAAAACCACCGAGCTTTTGCGTCATCCAGCCGCTCGCGGTGGCAACCGTTTCCTCGTGTTGCGTTTCACCGATGATTTTTTCCAGTTCATGCAGCGGCAGTGTCCCGGCGGCCTCCCAAATATTTTCACCCACGACCGTCAATTCGGACTTTTCCTGGTCGAATTCGTCCTGGATCTGGCCGACGAGCGATTCGAGCACGTTTTCCAGCGAGACGATGCCGACCGTCCCGCCGTATTCGTCCACGACGATGGCCAGGTGCAATTTCCGTTCGAGAAACAATGGGAGCAGTTTTTCGAGGCGCGCGGTTTCCGGCACGTAAATCAACGGGCGCGCCACCGGCAGCAAATCCGCCGCTGTCTGCGCCCGGTCACGCAAGGCATAAAGGTCCTTGATGTGCACGACCCCGCGCGTTTTGTCCATATCGCCGCCCTCGCAAAGCGGAAAGCGCGAGTAGCGTGTCTTTTCCGCCAGCGCGAGGCATTCGGCAAAGCTGGCGTCGGTGTCGAACGCGACGATTTCGTGGCGCGGGCGCATGACCTCGCGCACGACGCGGTGGCGCAAATCGAGCGCGTTGAGAATGACATTGCGGCCCACCGCCGTGGCTTGCGCCGATGTGATCAAAAGACGCAATTCCTCCTCCGATTGGGCGCGGTCCGTTGCGCCGTCAGGCTCAATGCCCATTCTTTCCAAAAGCCAGCGCGCCGTGCAGTTCAGCAACCGGTTGAACGGATAAAACGCCAGGTAAAACCAGCGCAATGGATACGCCGCCCTTAACGCGACGGGCAACGGTTTTTGAATCGTCAGCCATTTCGGCGCGAGTTCGCCAACCGAGATGTGCAGAAACGTCAACGCGGTGAAACCCACGGCAAAGGAAATGGAGTGCAGCCACGCGCTGGACACGACGCCGAGGGGAACGAGACATGGCTCCAGCAGGGTGGTGAACACCGGCTGACCCAGATAACCCAAACCCAGACTGACCATCGTGATGCCGAGTTGCGTCGCGCTCAGATACGAATTCAGATTGCGGACGATGTGCTGCGCCATCTTCGCCCGCCGCCAGCCTTTGGCCACCAGGACGTCCAGTTGCGTTTCGCGGATGCGGACGAGCGCGAACTCGGCGGCGACGAAAAAACCGTTCAGCAGCACCAGCGCGAGCACCGCCAGAACTTTCAGCACCATTAAAATGGCCGTATCCCAGTTCACAGTTTCACCTCGCCAAACATCAGCTTTAAAATGTCTTCCAGGCTCACGATGCCCATTTCGCTCCCGTCGTGCGCGAGCACGATGGCCAGCCGTTCGCCGGCGCGTTGCATCCGGCGCAGCGCGACTTCCAACCGGGTGTCCTCGCCGAGAAACAACGCCGGCGTCATGTGCATGGCGGCTGGCTTCTGCAAATCCAGATCGTCGCGGTATAGCAGCGGACCGAGCATGAGTAATCCGGCGATGCACGGGCGTCCCTCGCGCGTTTCCCAGACCGGCAGGCGCGATAATTTCCGTTCGCGGGCCAGCGTCAGCGCCCCGGCGATGGGCATTTGCGTCTGGATGGTCACGGTTTGAGCCAGCGGCGTGGCGATCTGGCGGACGGTGAAGGTTTGCAAATCGAGCACCCGGTTGATCATCGCGCGTTCGTCGGTGGTCAGCGCCTGCGCGGATTCCTGCATGACCGCGAGCATTTCCTCGCGATTGCCGAACAGCCGCCCGGTCAACGCCCGTCCGCCGGTCCAGCGCAACATCGCCCGGGACACGTCGGCCACGATCGCCACGAGCGGACTGAGCACGAAATGAATGGGCCGGAAAAGATTCGCCGCCGACAGGCACAGTTGATTGGGATACGCGCGGAACAGCATTTTCGGGAGCAAATCAAACAACGCGTAAAACAAAAAAACCGCGACGGCGAAAACGGCGATCTTCCAGGCAGGATGCTCGAAAAACCATTCGTGCAGCTTGGCCACCGTCCAGCCGAGGATGAGAAAATTGGCGAGCGTGTTGCCAACGAGAATCGTCCACATGAATTTTTCCGGATTTTCAAGAAAGCCATGGAGCAGTTTCGCCGAGGGCTTGCCCGCGCGCGCCAGCCCTCGCACGCGCAGCCGGTTCAGCGCGAACACGCCCGCCTCCATGCCGGACAGCAAAAACGACGGCCCCAGGCACGCGGCAAAAACGATCCAGATGAGAATGTTGGTGCTCATTTATTTCACCCGTTGAACCATCAACTTGCGCACGCGCCGTTCGTCGGCGGCCTCCGCGGTGAGTTTCAAACCGCGAAACGTTGCCGACTCGCCTGCCGCCGGCACGACGCCGAGCAAATGCGCCAGCAACCCGCTCATCGTTTCCACCTCGTCCACGTCGCCGAGCGCGGGAAATTCGCGGCGAAAATCGTCCAGCCGCATCGTGCCGCTCACGCGCCAGCGGTCCGGCGCGAGTTTTTCCATGACCAAACCTTCCGTCTGCGTCTCCGTGTGGATTTTGCCGACGAGCTGGCCCAGAATGTCCTCCATCGTCACCAGGCCCGCCGTGCCGCCGAATTCGTCGAGCACGATGGCCAGGCCGCGCTGCTGTTTTTGCAGGCTCTTGAACAGTTGCAGCAGGTTCATCGTCTCCGGCACGAACGAGGGAAATTCAATCGCGTCGGCCAGGTCAATGGCCGGATCCAGCAGCAGCGCGCGCGTGTTGAGAATGCCCACGATGGTGTCCGGCGTTTCGTCGTAAATCGGCAGGCGGCGGTGCCTGAATCTTTTTGCCGCCGCGATCATTTCCCCAACCGGCGCGTCGTCTGAAATGCACGCCATGCCCGCACGCGGGCGCATCACATCGCGCGCCGTGCGCTGGTCGAGGCTGATGATTTGCAGGATGATTTCCTTTTCCGATTCGTCGAGCGTGCCCTGGCGCCAGGCCATTTCGAGCAGCTCCTGATACTCGGCGTCCGTCAACGCGCCGCCCCCTTGCGGGGGGGCGGCTTGCGGCGTGATGATTTTCAAAATGGCCGCGTCGAGTTGCTGGGCCACGCGATGCAGCGGCGCCGTGATTTTTTCGAAAACCAGCATCAGCCACGCCACCCGCAGGGCCCAGCGTTCCGGTCGCCGCACGGCCAGCGTCTTGGGCAAAACCTCGCAACCCAGGAGCGTCAACACCAGCAACGCCAGCATCGTCAGCGCCAGCGTCCAGTGCGCATTGAAGACCATCCTCAGAGCCATCGCGAGCATGGCGGCGTTGGCGAACGTGTTGCCCAGCGCCAGCGTGGCCAGCAAATCCTGCGGTCGTTCGAGCAGTTGGGTGACAATTTTGCCCGCGCCTGGATGATGTTCGGCCAGTTGCCGCGTCTGCCATTTGCTCAGGGAAAACAACGCCGTTTCCGCCAGCGCGAAAAAAAAACTTGCGCCCGCGAAAACCAGAATCGCCACCACCGCCGTCGCCATGCGCTTACTATGCCGGGAAGACCGTGCCAAAAAAAGGAGAAATGGACAGGGCAAATTAGTTGAACGCCCGACCTCACCCCGGCCTTCTCCTCCGAGGAGAGGGGGAATCGTTCGACGTCTCTATGAAAATTCGTGCGACAGGATTGGCCATACGCTGATCCGCTAAACCGAGATCTGTCGAAAGCCATTCCCTCTCCCGGGGGAGAGGATAAAAGGTGAGGGCGGGCGTAAACACAAAATCAACGCAGATTCAATTCGCGATAATTCGCGGAATTCGCGTCAAAAAAACACCCTTTGCGATTTGTTTTATCTTTCCAAAACCGCCGTTGCCGCTGCGTAATTGGCCGTATGGCTCAGGCTGACGAGCAGTCGTTTCGCGCGGCGGGATTGAAACAATTTTTTTCCCCTGCCGTACAGGACCACGAACGGCTCGCCGGAGTCCTTGCGCCGGATTTCCATGTCCTGCCAGCCGAGTTGCGCGCAGATGCCGGTGCCGAACGCCTTGGAAATGGCCTCCTTGGCCGAGAACCGCGCCGCGAGGAACGGCGCGGGATTCTTGTGCGAGAGACAGTAGGCGATTTCATCCGCGTGCAAAATGCGGTTCACAAACCGCTCGCCGAATTTTTCGTAAGAAGAGGCGATGCGCGCCACTTCGATGATGTCAATGCCGATGCCCAGAATCATGGGATTTACGATTTACGATTTGCGATTGACGCGCAAGCAAACTCGGAATACCCCTCAAACGTGAAGTTGAATATCAACCGTAAGTCTTTTGCAGATTATTTCGTTATTTTCTTGGGATTTACCTTGAGTGTTCAGTCAGCATCGGCTGCCAGCGGAATGTTTCCGAAAATGCCGGCGACAACAAATGTTTATGTCGTTGATTGTCACAAAGACAGCAGAGATGCCAGGATGACTGCGTGGGCACTACAAGGCATGGTCAATCAATCATCAGCCGAGGTTTATATTGCTGACCAAGAACATCATTGGGAACAGCTTAAGAGTAGTGGAAAGCCGTTTGAACGATTGCATGAACTATCTGGGGCCAATGCCGGATTGCGAGCTCTTTTCCAGAAATATCAGGGGCGCGTGAAGAAAATGTATATCTACGACCCGGAAAAGGATTGGACCCGGTATCTGGCCTTGATGTCCGCCGCGCAACAAAATGGAATTCCTGTCACCGAATCAATCAGGAATGATTTGACATCGGAGTTTGGCTGGAAAGGTGCCGTGGAGGATTTTCAAAACAAATGGACAGACAGAAACGAAGCTTATGACTGGGCACTTTTGAACCTGATGCCCGGTTGTAGCAAGCAGGTCGTTTTTGCTCTTAACTCTGGCAGGTTGCTGCCTCTGGTTGACTACGTTGTGGCCAGCAAGGGTTTTGTTTTTTGGCTCGACTTCAAAACCGATGAGGTTGAGGTGAAGAAAATTTTTCAGACGAAAGGCTACGGGGTGGGCACGTCGTTGATGGGTTATGGCAGCGGCGGCGATGAAGCCAACGCGCTCGCCAACCAATATGGAATTGGTTATGTCGTTAGCGACCTGTATGCAAATGGCAGTTTTTGGTCGAGCTTTCCTGATAAGACTTACACGCAATCTCCAGGCCGGGTGATTGCAGTCGAACCCGGTAAAATCTATGCCCACATCATGTGGAGTGATGGTGATAACATACAGTTCGACCAGGGGTCGCTCTATTATTTTTGGCATGATCCCGCCCGTGGAACGATTCCGGTTGCCACCGCGTTAAGTCCGACACTCCAAGAACTGAATCCGCCTTTGTTAGATTGGTATTATTCCAAAATGACAGACGACGATGAACTGATGGCCGGCCCCTGTGGTGTTCAATTCATTTTTATTCGAGACTTTAACGAGCAACTGTTCCCAACCTGGTGCCGGCTAACTCACGATTGGTGCGCCGATGCAGGATTTCATGCTGTTCGTATCTGGATTGCACCCAATCCAAGCGCGAAATACACAACATATATGAAGACGTGCGGATTCGATGGAGTGCTGGGTGAAGGATGGTCAGTGCAGGGCGGCTTTCCTCCAAAAATTGACACTTGGGGCGCTTGGGATGAAGACGAATTATTCAAACAATTCACAATGGTAAAACCAGATCCCCAAAAGCCCGTATTCTGCGGTTTTACCTGCATCGTGCAGGGATTTAACAAAAATGATGGTGGTTTTTCAGCAATCAAACGACAGATTGACCGTGTTCAAAAGGCTTATCCCGGTCGCTATGTATTTCTTTTGCCGAAAGACGAATTTGCCACGATTCAGGCTTACTATAACACGAATACGCCACAAATTGCCGGACGACCTGGAATCACTAATGGCCTGATTCCAGTGAACAACGGTGACGGCGCTTTCACGGTTGTGGAACGCAGCGGGGTGCAGTGCTGGCTGGTGCCAAAACATGCTTCCCCGAATTATTTTTATTTGGACGCGGACGATCATTTTCTAGTGCAACCCGGAGAAAAACTGGAGATTGATTTAGCGTATATTGACGCCGGGTCCGGCGATATTGCGCTGGACTACGATTCAACTGATCTTCGACTGCCGGATGCAGGAGCTTACAAGCGGTATCCTAATGCCATTCACCGCATGAATACGTCCCAGTGGAAACTGGCCCGTTTCTATGTGAATGATGCCCGTTTTGTAAACCGCGAAAACAACGGTGCCGACTTTCGGTTTTACAATGGAGGCGACGATTTATTGATTAGTACCGTGCAAGTGCGACGGGTCGGACCCTGATGGCGCATCCGAATCAGAAATTATTTCGCGATTTTATTTCACTCGATAATTTTTCATCAAGCGCAGCATTTCCTTGACGGCCTTTCCCAGACCGACGCTCACCGCGCGGCTGATGATGCTGTGGCCGATGTTCAATTCCACCAGATGCGGCACGCGATGCAGCGCGGGCAGGTTCGCGTAATTCAATCCGTGCCCGGCGTTCACCTTCAAACCGAGCGCGTGCGCCTGCTGCGCACCGGAAATCAAGCGTTGCAATTCGCCCTTGCCCTGAACTGTAGCAGCCGACGTCAGTCGGCTCTGACTTTTTTCCCGGGAAGAATGAGCCGACTCACGTCGGCTGCTACAAACAGTGAACTCTTCCGCAAACGCGCCGGTGTGCAGTTCCACAAACTGGCTGCCGGTGCGCGCGGCGGCTTCAATCTGCTTTTCATCCGGCGCAATGAACAAACTCACTTCGATGCCCGCGTCGTTCATTTTTTTGCGCGTGTCGGCAATGGCTTTTTCATTCGCCACCACGTCCAGCCCGCCTTCAGTGGTCACTTCCAGCCGCCGTTCGGGCACGATGCAGATGATGTCCGGCTTCAACTTCAGCGCAATGGCGATGATTTCCGGCACGACGGCCATTTCCAAATTCAGCCGTGTTTTGACAATCTCGCGCAGTTTCCAGACATCGCGGTCTTGAATGTGCCGGTGGTCCTCGCGCAGGTGGGCGGTGATGCCATGTGCGCCCGCGGCTTCGCAAAGTTGTGCGGCGTTGACGGGATCGGGTTCACCGAAGCCGCGTCCACGATAGCGCGCCTCGCGGAGCGTCGCAACGTGGTCAATATTGACGCCAAGTTTGAGCATGTTAATACGGCGGCGCCATTGCGGCGGGTGAGGCAGCGGGGGGTTGCACCGGCGGTGTGACGGGAGTTTTCGGGTGCGACCGGTTTATCAGCGGGTGCGCCGGCGGGGGCAAACGTAAATCGCAACCGGGAAAATTTGGCGCCTCGAGCCAGTTCACCAACGCCAGGAATTCCACCGCCGTCAGACCGCCGGGCGCTGTGCGTGTGAAGGTCAATTCATTCGGCGCTGTCTGGGTGACTTCGGTCACGGTGTTGCCCAAGGCTGGCTCGATGCGGGCCAGCCATTTTCCCGCAGCGGACCCCATATTGGTCTGCCGATGCCGGGTGAGCATCAGCACCAGTTGCGATAATTGCGGTATCAGCTTCAGCCGTTCGACAGTATTTTCCCAGTGGTAATAAACCAGGTTGGGCCGGGCGAGCCGGGCCAGCACCTCCGGCGGCAACGGCTTGGCCCGGGGCGTGTTCGGGAAAAACCCGGCCAGCAAAAAGTCGCCCGCCGGTTCATGCACCGCCCGCATCTCCGGCACAATGAATGGCATGCCAACCCAGGCGATCCGGTTGTTGGTGACCTCCAGCTTAACTGGCATTATGAGTTTACTCTGCCAGTTGGTGTTGGCCAGAATATTCCGGTTGACCTGTGCCAGCGCGGTCTTTGCATCCGGCACCGGCGCGGCGGCAAACGTCTGAAACGGAACCTGCGCCATCGCCCAGATGAACACCTGGTTCGGCACCGGCGAGATTTCGTATGGTCGCGCCCAGTTTTGTTTTTCCAGCCACGGCGCGATGCCACGCACGGCGGTGAAACTGACGATCGGCTCGTGAATCGTGTTCGTCGGCATCCGCCATTTTTCAAGTGTCATCGCCAGCGGCTGCGGGAAAATCAGTTTGCCATCCAGATGCAGATTGCCGTTGCGTCCGGCGGCCTGCCATCGCATTTCCGGCAAATCAACTGCGCTCAACGATGGAAACCAACGCGCCAAACGCGGCCAATCCAGATCCGCAGTCAACCAGTCATTTTTCTCCGCCGGGGCCGGGCGTTTTTCGGCCAGAACCCGCCGGACCAGTTCGTCATTCAACGGAAGTTTGTCCTGACCCCAGCCGAATACGACCCAATCGCCGGCGCGGACGAAACGAATCAAATTGGGGGGAAGATGTTTTTTCAACTCCCAGCCGTTCTGTTTTTTTTCCACGGACATCGCCGTCCACGTTTCGAGAACTTTCTCCAAATTGGCCTGCCAAAGCTGCGCGCGACCGGCATCCAGCCGGATCGCCAGTGCAAACTCCGGCGCCCCGTTCGTCGTGTCGCGGATTTGCAAAAACCATTCCGCGACCAACAAATCGTCGAGCAACGGCCGAAGCTGTCCGGCTTCGTCGCTGGTGCCGGATGGTATTTTTTGTTTGAGCCAGTTGTAAGGCGCGCGGGAAAGTTTGTTCAGCGTTTGCCCGCGGAGTGCCTGCGCCTCGAGGGAACACCAAAGATTGGTGAACGCAAAGGCGTTGGTGTCGGCGGAAATCTGTTCGGCGCCCGCGAAATGAACTCGCGCCGCCAAGTCCGTCGCCGGTGGGGACGCCTGGGTCACAACCGCAGCCATCATTGCCGTGCAAAACAAAAATGTTAAAAACTTGTTCATAGACGGGCCTTTCTGTGCCAAATGCGCCACTCCTTGGCAAATCCAATCATTTAATATTCTGATTGCCCCGCCGGGCCGGATTCGGTTTTCATTCGCCGTGCTCAAACTCCGCCCGTTCTTCAAATACTGGCTGCCGGTGTTGATTTGGATGGCGCTGATTTTTTCAGCGTCGGGCGATTCTCATTCTTATGAACATTCCTCGCGCTTCGTCGAACCGTTTTTACACTGGTTGTTTCCGCGGATGTCACAGGCGCGTGCCGAAGCCATCCATCACATCATCCGCAAATGCGGGCATCTGACCGAATACGCCGTGCTCGCGCTGCTGCTCTGGCGCGCGATGCGCCGACCGGTGAAAAATGATCCGCGTCCCTGGGTTTGGCCGGAAGCCGGCCTCGCGCTCGCCATCGTTTTTCTTTACGCCGCCAGCGATGAATTCCACCAGATCTTTGTGCCGACGCGCACGGCGCAGGTGTCTGATGTGTTCATTGACGCCGCCGGTGGCGCGGCAGGCTTGCTCGCGCTTTGGATTATTGGCCGCTGGCAAAAACACTGGTAGGGACCCGCCATGAAACGTCCGTTCGTCGCCGTCGTTTCCTGTTACGCCATCGGCCTGTTGCTGGCCGGAATTTTTCGGCCGCCGCTCGTCGCGCTCTTCGGAATCGCCTTTGCCGTTCTCGTCCTCGCCTGCCGCGCCGAAGCGTCTGCGCGAAGGCGGGTCCTCGTCCTCGAAAAACTTCGCCCCTGGTTGCTTTGGCTGCTCGTTGCATTTGCCGGCTGGACGAATCTGGCCAGCCGGACGGCGATTGTTTCACCCAACGACTTGCGCACGCTGCTCGGCGATGCCAGCGCCATTGTGACGGTGCGCGGGACTTTGATCGAAACCCCGCACTGGCGCATCACCGAACGTAACGGCCGGCAGACCGAACTCTCGGTCGCACAAGTCCGGGTCACGGCATTGCGCCGCGACGCAAACTGGCAACCGGCAGCCGGTCCAATCATCGTGACAACGCCCGGGACGCTCGCCGCCAGTTTTTTCGCCGGACAACCGGTTGAAGTCACCGGCGTCATCAGCCAGCCGGCGCCTCCTTTGGCCGAGGGACTTTTTGATTACCGCGATTACCTCCAGACGCGCGGAATTTTTTACCAGCTCAAAACCAGTTCCACGAACGACTGGCGGCCCGGTTCTCCATCGTTGTCCCATCCTCCGCTCACCGACCGCTTTTTGAACTGGTCGCAACGCACTCTGGCACTCGGTTTGCCGGGGGAAGACCAGCCGCTGCGTTTGCTTTGGGCGATGACACTCGGCTGGCGAACCGCGTTGACGGCTGACATCAGCGAACCATTCCTGCGCGCCGGCACCATGCATCTCTTCGCGATTGACGGGCTGCGCATCGCGCTGATTTCCGGGATGCTCGTCGCGCTGTTGCGCGTGTTGCAGGTTTCGCGGGCATGGTGCGGCATCGTGGCCATTCCGCTCATCTGGTTTTACACCGCCGCGACCGGCTGGGAATCCTCCGCCATTCGCGCGTCGGTGATGATGACCGTCGTCCTCGGCGGCTGGGCGCTGAAACGGCCGGGTGACACGGTCAACTCGCTTGCCGCCGCCGCGTTCATTATTTTGCTGTGGGAACCGCGGCAGCTTTTTGAAGCCAGCTTCCAACTTTCCTTTTTCGTCGTGCTCGTCATAGCGCTGATGCTGCCGCCGCTGAATCAAATCTCCGACCGGCTCTGGCAAAGCGATCCCTTGCTCCCCGCCGAATTGCTCCCGCGCTGGCGGCGGGCGCTCATCGCGACGCTGCGAATGTTGTCGCGTTACTTTGCGCTCTCGTTCGCGGCCTGGGTTGGCTCGATTCCACTATCGGCAAGGTATTTTCACCTGTTCAGCCCCGTTTCCACGGCGGCGAACATCGTCGCCGTGCCGCTCGGCACGCTCGCGCTGATGAGCAATCTGGGCAGCCTCGTTTGTGGCGCGTGGTTCCCGTGGGCGACGGAATTGTTCAATCACAGCGCGTGGTTTTTCATGTCGGCGATGACGGCGGTGAGCGAATTCGCGACAAAAATTCCCGGCGCATTTTTCTACGTGCCGGCGCCATCCTGGCTGGAAATCGGCATTTATTACACTGTGCTCGTCGGCGCCTTGAGCGGCTGGCTGTTTGCGCCCAAACAAAGAATCTGGAGCGCGACCGCTCTGGTTCTCATTGTCGCCGGTTTTGCCTGGTACTGGCAAACGACCCGCGGCGAAACCAAATTGACCGTCCTGCCGCTCAATGGCGGTCACGCGGTTTTCGTGGATGCCGCCGGGCGAAAAAACGACTGGCTCGTGAACTGCGGCGACGAAAATGCCGTGAATTTCACCCTCAAACCGTTTCTCCGCGCGCAAGGCGTGAACCGCGTTCAAAGACTCGTGCTGACGCAGGGTGATTTGCGAAGCAGCGGCGGGGCGGCATTGCTCAACGAAATTTTCGGCGTTGATGAAATTTACACCAGCCCGGCGCGTTTTCGCTCGCCGGCGTATCGCGAAATCGTTGCGGAATTCGAAAAGCAACCCCGGCGGCATCAAATCATCAATCGCGGCGGCGGCGCCGGTTGCTGGCAGGTTTTCGCTCCCGACGCCACGGAAGATTTTGAGCGCGCGGATGATGCCTCGCTGGTGCTGTTGGGCAATTTTTACGGCACGCGCGTCCTCCTGCTGTCCGATCTGGGCCGCGAAGGACAAAGCGCCCTGCTCACACGCACGAATAAATTGCGCGCGGACATTGTGATTGCCGGTTTGCCCGACGGAGGCGAACCGCTATGCGAGGCATTGCTCGATGCGGCCCAGCCAAAAGTCATTGTCATTGCCGATTCAGAATTCCCGGCGACCCGCCGGGCCGGCCCGAAACTGCACGCCCGACTGGAACAAAGGGGGATTCCGGTGATTTACACGCGCACGGCGGGCGCGGTGACAATTTTGCTGCGGCCGGACGGTTGGGAATGGCGCACGATGGACGGGCAAAAAGATTCAAATCGAACCGCGGCCGGGAACTAAGCCGGATCACTACCACCGCTGCCACCACCAAAATGGCCGTTTATAGGTGTCGGGCAAAGGCCGCTGTTTCGTCAGGCTTACGGAAACATAACGGGCCTCCGGAATCGAAAACTTTTTCACTTCGACCATCACGCTTTCAGGGCGGAATTCCGATAAAATCCGGTCGGCAACGTCCGCGGCCACGGACTCGATCAGCCTCCAGCTTCGCGTTTCGCCAAGTTTCAACAGGCGTTGCGTAACCTCATAATAATCTATCGTCCGCCCGATGCGGCCACTCATGGCGGCTGATGAAAAATCGAACTTGATGTCCAGCGTCAGCAACAGGCGTTGCGGCTTGGCGCGCTCCTCGTCAGAAATGCCAACCCGGTAAAAAACTTCCAGGTCAACGATGGTGATAAACGACATGACGATCCTTCTGAGTTATTTTGCGTCTGCGACCTGGCTTTTTACTTCCCGCGTTTTGTTTTCCGCCTTCCCCGCCGTTTCATTACGGCATTAATCAGCACCCGCGTCGGCATATTAAGTTGCATTTTGCCGGCTTCGGCAAGCGCAACCCATCGGGATTCGCGGGCTTCGTCGTTGAGTTTCACCCCCGGCCGGCCTTTGCGGCGGCAGGTGTAATTCAGCAGGACAAAATGCGCGTCGCGGTAAAACTCCCGGGAATGGATGCAATCCTGCACCAGCACAAATTCAATATCCGTCACGTCGAGGCCGGTTTCCTCCTTGATTTCGCGGCGGAGCGCTGCCTCGGCTGGCTCGCCCCATTTGATTTTGCCGCCGGGAATCCCCCAAAGGTTCGACCATTTGTGGGTGCGGATCATCAGCACCTCGCCCGCGCCGTTGAAAATCAGGGCGCCGACGGTGGCCAGCGGCGGGTGGGTTTGCTCAAAGTTTTTTGCCGCCGGTTTGAGGCGCAAATCATTCTGCTCCAAAACCCGGCGCAATTCGCCGAGATGCTCGACAATCAAATCCGGTTGCGCCGCGCGCAACTGCTCCAGCGTGTTGTAGCCGGTGAGCACGGCGCAGGAATGCACTCCGCCGTGATGCGCGGTTTCGATGTCGTGCTGCATGTCGCCGATGAACAGCGTCTCGTCCGCGCACAAATGATTTTCGGCGAGGATTTCGTGAATTTTTTCCCGCTTGTCCCAAACGTCCGTGTAAGGCTTGTCGAGATAGGCGTCGAATCCGGTGACCTGGCATTGCGTCAGGAAATGATCGCGATGCACCGTGCTCAAAAGAAAAGTCTGGAGCTTCTGCGCGCGGCAAAATTCGAGGAAATCGCGCGCATACGGCAGTTCGCTGACGGAATCCTGCGCCTGCCGGAAACTGCTGTGGAACCAGTCTTCCAACTGGGCCATCGGCACGTGCGGGGTGTGACGGTCGTAAAAATTCGTGAATGGCAGGGAAAACTCCGCCCGGAATTCGTCCAGCGACATCTCCGGCCGGCCGGCCTGGGTCAGGACGAAATTCGACGCCTTCAAGACGGCGGGCAAATCGTCCACCAGCGTGCCGGACCAGTCGAAAATGATGTTGCGAATCACGAAACCTATTTAACCACAAAGAACACAAGAAATACAAAGAGAAACGAAGCCGAACCGCGGTCGCGGAATGACTAATCCTGAATGACGAAATCCGAATGAAGCCCGAAGCCCGAATTCCCCCAAATGCTGTCATACCAGTGCTGGGAAATTATTATCAAGGTTCAAAGGCGTTTCGGGCTTCGGAATTCGGATTTCTTTCGTCATTTGTCATTCGTCATTCGGATTTGAAGTGACCGTTCAACCGGATCATCCAGCACAAACAATTTTCTTGATGTTCTATTTATCCGTTTACAGCTAAAAATGGCCTGTGCTCATTGCCTTCAACAAGCCCTACGGCGTAATTACGCAATTCACGCCGGACGGGTCGCCCAACCGCACGCTGGCGGAATTCGGTTTTCCGAAAAACGTTTATCCCATTGGCCGGTTGGAC
>Ga0265323_10000286_pt1 | contig 29219 bp, 25 predicted proteins | sample 41225metaG_FD_193580 | JGI IMG/M metagenome (GOLD analysis project Ga0265323, IMG submission 193580) | Rhizosphere microbial communities from Carex aquatilis grown in University of Washington, Seatle, WA, United States - 4-12-25 metaG | ecosystem: Host-associated > Plants > Roots > Rhizosphere...
TGTTCGTCGCCAGCAAGATGCCCGACCCGCGCGAAGCCGGTTACGCCGACGCGCTCGAACATTGGATCGCCCATTTCGTGAAGCAGACGCACGGCAAGGCGTTTGTGCTGTTCACCAATTACAAGCTCATGCAGGAGGTCGCCGAGCGGATGGAACCGTTTTTCAACAAACTCGGCGTCGCGTGCCTGGTGCAGGGCAGGGGCACGCCCCGCTCGACGATGCTGGAAAAATTCAAGGACGACGTGGACTCGGTGCTGTTCGGCACGGACAGCTTCTGGCAGGGCGTGGATGTGCCGGGCGACGCCTTGAGCAACGTCATCATCACGCGGCTGCCGTTCGCCGTGCCCGACCATCCGCTCATCGAGGCGCGGATCGAGGCGATTGAGGCGCGCGGCGGAAATTCCTTCAGCGAATTTTCATTGCCGGAAGCGATTCTGAAATTCCGCCAGGGCGTGGGCCGGTTGATCCGGACCAAGACCGACACCGGAATTATTGTCGTGCTGGACAATCGCGTGCTCACCAAGCAATACGGCCAGGCCTTTCTCGATGCGCTGCCGAAATGTCCGGTGGAGATTGTTTAAAACATCACTGGCCGGCTTGTATTGGTGATTGAGGCGAATGACCTAACTCCCGCAGCCTGCGTTCAATTAGGGAAAATCCTTGAACGTCTGCATCGGAAATATGCCGAGGGCATCCGCCGGTGAGGATATAAACCTTCAAGGCATCGACTTCTGTTCAAATTCACCGCCCAGCCAAAATGCCCGGCGGAAATCGTTTGAATTGTCACGAATTCGGAACTGGAACGTCACTTGCGAAATCCAGGAAGTGGATTACGTTTGCAGTGTTAAGTTTGGTGGCGGGCGTTGGGCATAAATCGTGTGTTACCCAACGCCCGCCTTGTTTTCCACCCAAAACTCGACACCCGTGCGACCGGCCATTAAGCTGTTGGCGCATGACGCGCACGGAAAAACTCCTGGCCGAACTCATCGCGCTGCCCAGCGTGAATCCCGCCTTCGTTCCGCAAAGCGTAACTACGGCGCGACCAGCCCGCTATTATGGTGAAAAACGCGTCGCGGATTTTCTCGCCACCGTCGCCGCGCGTGCCGGACTCGAGGTTGAATTTCAAAAAGTTGATTTCGAAGGGTGGGGCGAGACTCCGTCGAGCCCAAATTTTCAGTCAGGGCTCGAGAGACTTTCGCCCCACCGAAGTGATTTGGTTCGCTCCAATCTCATCGCGCGCCTGCTGCCTCGAAATAAAATCCGCCAAACCATCCTGCTCGCGCCGCACCTCGACACCGTCAATGCCGACGATTCGCAATTTGTTCCGCGCCGGAAAAATGGCCGGCTTTACGGCCGCGGGGCCTGCGACACCAAAGGTTCCGTGGCCGCCATGCTCACCGCGCTTTGTGAACTGGCGAATGCAAAATCACGTCCGGGTGAAACCGAAATTATTTTTGCCGGTTTGGTGGATGAAGAGAACGCACAAGCCGGTTCCCGAGCGTTCGCAGGACAGGCGTCGCGCCTGTCTCCATTTTTCAAAAAAGTCAGAGACAGGCGCGACGCCTGTCCTGCGGTTTTGGCCATCGTGGGCGAGCCGACGCGACTACAGGTCGTCACCGCGCACAAAGGCAGCATTTGGCTGGAACTCGAAACGCGGGGCCGGGCGGCGCACGGCGCAACACCGCAGCTTGGCCGGAATGCCGTCCATGAAATGGCGCGCATTGTGGACCTGCTCGAGACGGATTACGCGGCACGATTGCGAAAACGCCGGCATCCGCTGCTGGGCACGGCGACGGTGAACGTGGGCATGATTTCCGGCGGCGCGCAGCCGAACATCGTGCCCGACCGTTGCACCATCACCATTGACCGGCGCACGCTGCCGGGCGAAACGGAATCCGGCGCGCGGCGGGAAATCGCCGCGTTGCTGCGCGCGAAAAAATTATCGGCGATAATTTCCAGCACGAAGCTTGCGCCGTGCCTGCCGCTGGAAACAAACCCGAAGCTGCCGTTGGTCCGGCAGTTCCTGCGGAGCGTTGGCCAGACGCGGCCCATGGGCGTGGATTTTTTCTGCGACGCGGCCGTGTTGACGGAAGGCGGCATTCCGAGCGTGGTGTTCGGCCCCGGCGACATCGCGCAGGCGCACACGGCGGATGAATGGATTTCGCTCGATTCGCTGGAGCGCGGCAAAAATCTGCTGCTGTACTTTCTTAAATCGCTTCCCTGAACCGATTGGTTCCCTTATTGTCCAACGCTCATGCTTGCAGAGAAAACTCAAACCGCCGCGACGCCGGCGACTTCCACTTCGCAGCACGGGCATTTTTTCCGGCAAAGCGGCTGGCTGATGATTGCCAACATTGCCGGCGGCGTATTGATGTGGGCGGTTCACCTGCTCGCCAAGAAAATTTCGGCGGCGGAATATGGTGTGTTCGGGGTGCTGCTGGCGGTGGTCATGTGCGTTCCGAACATGCCGCTGCAGATGGTATTCGCCCAGCAGACGGCCAAGGCGCTGGCCACGAACCGGGAACGTGAACTGGCGGGCATGATCCGGCTGGCGTGGCTGGGGACATTGGGACTGTGGCTGATCGTGGCGTGCGGCGCCTGGATCTGGCAGGCGGACATTTTGCAACGCTGGCAAATAGCGAATCCCGCCGGGTTGTGGATTACGCTGCCGGTCATTTTGCTTTCGCTCTGGCTGCCGATGTTTTGGGGCGTGATGCAGGGACAGCAGAATTTTCTCTGGATCGGCTGGTCGAACATTTTAAACAGCGTGGGGCGATTGGGCTTGGCGGCGTTTATTGTATTGCTGCTGGGCGGTTATGCGGCGGGAATGATGACAGGTGTTTGCCTGGGCCTGGCCGTCGCGGTTGGCATCGGCATCTGGCAAACGCGGATGTTGTGGGAATTGCCGTCGCAACCGTTTGACTGGCGGAATTTGCTGGCGCAAATCATTCCGCTCATGCTGGGATTCGGCGCGGTCCAGTTTTTCCTCACGGCGGACACCATGTTCGTGAAACGGTATTTTCCCGGCGACATAACGGGATTTTACGTGAGCGCGGGAACGTTATCGCGCGCGCTCCTGTGGCTCGTGCTGCCGCTGGCCACAGTGATGTTTCCGAAAATTGTCCACAGCGCGGCGAAATCGGAGGAAAGCAATCTGTTGGGAATGGTGCTGCTCGGCACAGCGGTGCTGGCGGCGGGCGGCGCGTCGGGGTTATGGCTCTTCGGCCCATGGATCGTCAAATTGGTTTACACGAAATCCTATGTTCAAATCGCCTCGTCGGTATTGCCATGGTATGCGTGGGCGATGGTGCCGCTGGCACTGGCGAACGTGCTCATCAACAATCTGCTCGCGCGGGCGAATTTTCGCGTCGTCCCGGCGCTGACAGTGCTGGCGGCGGCCTATGGTGTGGCGCTGGCGGTAGTTGGCCGGCACGCGGGAAATCTGGCCGACCCGCAGGTCGGGTTGCGGATGATGCTTCAGACGCTCGGGGCTTTCAACCTGTTGCTGCTGGCCGTTTGCGCGTGGTTCACGTGGTGCAAAATCGGAGATCGGAGATAGGAGTTTGGAGATGGGGAGGAATGGTGGTTTTCACATCACCGGGCCACACCAACTTCGATCTGCTATCTCCCAGCTCCCAAGTCCGGCCCCGGCAACGGTCGCGGCGCGCGCAGTTTATTATAGACCCAGCCTTCCAGCGGACGCAACGGGCGCAACCATTTGTAAAACGGCGAGTAAATCAGCCGGATGCGCACGACGGAAAGGAACATCGTCAGCGAGGAACGGAACAGCGTGACTTTGGAACCGGCCTTGTCCGTCCATTCGGTCGGCACCTCGCGGATGCGATAACCGGCGCGCTTAAGCGAGACCAGCAGGTTGATGTCAAAGGCCATGTCGGCGATGCGCAAATTCGAATGAATTTTTTCCACCGCCTCGCGCTTCATCACTTTTGCCCCGCATTGCGTGTCGTGGATGTTCAACCGGAAAAGCAGTTGCACGATGGTGTGAAACCCCCGGCTGGCGAATCGCCGGTTGCCGGTCTGCGACTGATGAAGGACCGAATCCGGCAGCCAGCGCGAGCCGACGACGCAGTCCGCGCCGCCAATGTGCCGGACCAAATCCAGGAACGCCCGCGGCGGCGTCGCCCCGTCGGCATCCACGTAACCAATCAAATCGCCGAAGGAGGCGAGCTTGAGGCCTTCGATGAGCGCGCCGCCCTTGCCAATCGGCTCCTTGAATTCGAGCACCCGAAGAATTGCCGGAAATTCCGCCGCGACCCGCCGAACCACCCCGAGCGTGTCATCGGTGCAGCCGTTGAGCACGACGACGAGCTGGAATTTGCCGGAATAATGCGTGCCAAAGAATTGCGCGTAGTCGCGCAGCACCGGTTCGATGCGGCGCTCCTCGTTGTAAGCCGGAATGAGGAGCAACAGACTGGGATCAGGCACGCGGATTCAATAACAGGAAGTCGCCGCGCAATCAATCTTGGGAAACAGAAGCAGGAAGTTTGCCGCCGGTCTGGTAACGCGTCGCGGTCATCTGGCATCCTCATCTTTGTCTAGTCGGCGACGCGCCCTCAATGGGTCAAAAGGCGAAATAGGCGAATGAGCAAACTCTCGCACGCCGCACTCATCTGGGCCTATCGGCTCAACTCGAACCAAAGTAACGTCGTCACGTTTATGGTCTATAAAATACTCTGCCGCCTCTTCTTTTGAGTCAGCCGGCAACTCATCATAATACATCTTGCCCTCATGCTTCCAGTGCATACCAAAGATGAATTTTTGCCACATAAGCGCGAACAATTCTTAACAGTTGTCGGACGGCTTGGTTTGCAGCCTGGCCCGTTTCACGTTGAAACCCTATTCCCGGCGCAAATTGGTGTCCAGCGCCAAACAATTCCTGCCGCCGCGTTCTTTTGCTCCGAAGGAGCGCCGGAAATTAGCCAGCTACGAAGTGGCTGGAACCCGTCCGGAAATTATTGCGTCCTGAAGGGACGACGGAAAAAACACATTCCTCCGTCCCTTGCGGGACGAATTTATTTTGCCTACCGACACCAACCACTTCGTAGCTGGCTAATTTCCCACGTCGCTCCGCGACATCGTCCGTCCGCTTTGCTATTCCGCCACTTGGAACTTGAAACCTGAAACTTGAATCTCTTTAATTCGGCATGGACTCAAGGGAAGCGCTCATCGCGCTTAATCTCATCGAGCACGTCGGGCCGGTGCGCGCCCGGCTGCTGCTGGAACATTTCGGCGAAGCGCACCAAATTCTTTCCGCTTCCAAATCCGAGCTGCTCCGCGTTCGCAACATCGGCGACGAAACCGCCGCGGCAATTGCCGGCTGGGAGAAAACGGTTGATCTCGCCGGTGAATTGAAACGCATCCGGGAATTCGGCTGCCACGTTTTGATTCAAAGCGATGAAAATTATCCCGAGTCGCTCCGGCAAATCTACGACCCGCCGCTGGCGCTTTACGTCAAGGGGGCGCTGACGGCGAAGGACAAAAACGCCGTGGCGATGGTCGGCTCGCGGATGACGACCCATTACGGCATCGAAACCGCGCGCAAGCTGGCCTATCAACTGGCCTACGTGGGCGTGACGGTCGTGAGCGGCGGCGCACGCGGCATTGACACGGCGGCGCATCAGGGCGCGCTGGCGGCCAAAGGACGGACGGTTTGCGTGCTCGGCACGGGCATCAACATCGTGTTCCCGCCGGAGAACGCGGAATTGTTCGAGCGCATTGCCGAATCCGGCGCGGTCATCACGCAATATCCCTTCAACCGCAACGCGGACAAGCAATCCTTCGCCATCCGCAACCGCATCGTGGCCGGCATGACGCTCGGTACGGTGGTGGTGGAGGCGGACCTGCACAGCGGCGCGCTCATCACGTCGAATTTTGCGACGGAATATGGCCGGCAGGTGTTTGCCGTGCCCGGACGGATTGATTCGCCGCGCAGCAAGGGCTGTCACGACTTGATCAAAAAGGGCGCGAAACTGTGCGAAGGCGCGGAGGACATTTTGAGCGAGTTCGAGTATTTGTTTCCGGGGAGCAACCGCCCGCCGTCGCCGGGCGAAACCGGTGTGCTGCCGGCGCTGGAATTGTCCGAAAACGAAAAGCTCGTTTATGACGCGTTGAACAACGAGGAATCGAGCATTGACGAAGTCATCCGGCGCAGCGGCCTGCCGAGTTCGGCGGTGAGCGTGGCATTGCTGGGTCTGGAGATGAAGCGCGTGGTGAAGCAATTGCCGGGAAAATTGTTTGTGCGGAACCAGTGAGATTTGTAGCGGCGCTCTGTGGGTGCCGGAAGTCAGCGACGGCTGATTTCGGCGGGGCGAACGTCCTCGCGAACCGTCGTCGCCATGTTTTAACGCGCCAAGTCCGGCTCGTCAGTAGCCTCGCCCCACCAAATTGACTCACCACCCTATCGCAAAACGGCTTGCACCTTTGCGCCCAATGGACTAGAAGTCGGCAAACACGGGACAAAATTATGGCGACTTACACCATCATCGGCGGCGATCAAAAGCCATACAGTGCGGTCACGCCGGACGACATCCGCCGGTGGATTGCCGATGGCCGGCTCAATGCCCAATCTTTGGCGAAGGAGGAAAACGACACCGAATGGCGTCCGCTCTCGGCGTTTCCTGAATTCGCCGACGCCCTGGCCGCCGGGTCCAACCCGCCGCCGCCGTTGACTGCGCCCGTGGCGGGTGCGGGTGACGACGGGCGCGCCGTGGCTTTGCAACGGGTCAAAGGCCCCGCCATCGGACTTATCGTAACGGCCATTCTTAACATCATTCTTGCCCTGTGGAGCCTGGTCCGGCTGCGGGACATGCAGCAATTCAACTCGGCGTTGCAGCAACTCAACAATCCCCAACTGCAAGAGTTAATGCAAAAGCTATTCCATACGATCAACGGTCCGATTGGCACGGTGAACATTCTTTTTGAACTGGCAGTTTCGGTGCTAATTTTGATTGGCGCGGCCAAAATGCAATCGTTGCGCAGTTATGGATTTGCTCTTGCCGCGGCCATCCTGTCGGTGGTGCCGTGCCTGACGCCTTGTTGTGGCTATGTGATTGGTCTGGCCTTCGGCATCTGGGCGCTGGTGGTTTTGAAGAAGCCGGAAGTGAAGTCGCATTTCGGCCGATGAACCATGCCCAGCCAAACCACCCGCCCTTTGAGCCGCGCCCGAGCCTGGACGTGCCTTTTGACGAATCTATTGGGGACTCCCGGGCTTGGCTCGTTGATGGCGCGGCGACTTATTGCCGGAACCGGTCAATTGCTGCTCGCCTTGGCGGGTTTTGTTTTGATCGTTGGCTGGATATTTGAGTTGTGCCACCGGATTTATCTCCGGCAACTCGACGAGGCCGTTCCGCCGGATTCATCCGGCTGGATGTGGAAGTGTGGACTGATCTGTTTCAGCGCAAGCTGGCTGTGGTCGCTGGTCACGAGTTTGAGTTTGTTGCGTCAGGCAAAAGCGGACGGGCCGGTTGAACCAAAACCCATTCCGCCGCGGATGGCGGATTTGCCCGGCCAGCCGCCGAAGCTTTCGTAATAACAACAGAAACCAGAAAGGCGAGTTATGTATAAAATAATCGGAACGGACGGACGGCCATACGGCCCGGTCAGCGCGGAAGATATGCGGCGCTGGATTGCCGAGAACCGCGTCAACGCCCAAACTCAGGTTCAAATGGAAGGTTCCCAAGAATGGAAGCCGCTGGGTTCGTTTGCTGAATTTGCCTCCGAACTGAAAGTGGTTCCGCCGCCGATCGCGCCGCCTCCGTCCGCCGCCGCATCACGGGCGTCAAACAAAATTCCGGCGGGCGTTTGCGGCATTCTACTCGGCTCGCTCGGCATTCACAAATTCATCCTCGGCTACACCGGCGCCGGTTTGGTCATGCTGCTGGTGACGATCCTGACCTGCGGCATCGCCGGCGTGGTGACGCACCTCATCGGCCTCATCGAAGGCATCATTTATCTGTGCAAGTCCGACGAGGAGTTTGTGCGCACTTACGTGGACGGACGCAAGGAATGGTTTTAAGGGAAGTGGTTAAATCGGTTAAACAAGTTAAACGAGTCAAACAGGACCAGCGCCGCTCTCGCGCATTTAACTCATTTAACCCGTTGCCTGTTTAACTCCAAACCACAACCAACCGCTGGAAATCCGCAAAAATTGTGCGAACTGTTGGCATGGAGAAATTGCGCACAGAAAAAATCAAAACCGCGCTTGCCACTGCGCCGGATTGGAAGAAAAAGGGCGTGATGATCACGCGGACGTATCAATTCAAGGACTTCCCCGCCGCGATAAAATTTGTCAACGCGGTTGCCAGACTCGCCGAGCAGGCGTGGCATCATCCGGACATTGACATCCGCTGGAACCGGGTGACGCTCGCGCTCACAACCCACGACGCCGGCGGTTTGACGGAAAAGGATTTTGCCCTGGCGCGAAAGTTCGACGCGCTGTCACTTCGCTGAACCCGCCGAATTGGTTGAAGTGTCGCGCATCGGCGTTGCGGGAACGGTGGGTGGCAGTTCTTCCGGCGGCGTCCCGCTTTGCGGAATGCGCGGCAAGCGGCCAATCCAGATGCCGCTGACGCCATACTCCCATTCCAATTGCGAACTGCCCGGCAGGCTGCTCTTGCCGCCGCGGATGACGAGACGATCCGGCGGGCGCATTTTTTTCACCCACGGTTCATAGGCTTTGGCATCGCCGTAATTCCACATGATTTTGTGAAACACCTGAAAATCTTCATCCGGCATCAGGGCGGGCTCAAAGCCAAGAATATACCGCCAGTCCGCGTTGGGATTCTTGAAAAAGGTCTGATAAAAAATCGTCATGTCCGAGGAATAAAGGATGCCGCCTTTTTCCGGCAGCCAGCCATTGAGGTCGGGATTGTCCTGCGTGAGATATTGCTGGGTGAGATTGGACGTCCAGCGGCTGCCGCCATCATTAGTGATGGCCAGAAAAACCGCCACCGCCAGCCCACCGGTCAGGGCCAGACGCTTGAAAGAATCCGCCGCGAATCGCGCCTGCAGAAGCAGTTGCAAATCGCAAGCGATCAGCACCATCAGCGCCGGCCAGCCCCAGTCTTCCATAAAACGGGTCGCCTTGAAGCCAAGCACCCAGGCGAGACCGAGCAGCCAAAATGCCGGATTGGAGGTCAACGGTCGCGCCTTCAAGCCGGCCAGTTGGCGCAGAATCAACAGGCCGCCAAAGATGACCAACCCCAATACATCACCCGACGACGGCTGGAATTCGCCGACCAGCGTGCGCTGGGTTTCGTGCATTCCAAAAGCCCGATATGCCATTACGAGCGCCTGGTAAAGGGACGCCAACGGATGTCCGGTGAGTGAAGCCCCCAAGAATGCTCCCGCCAACCATCCCACAATCAGCATCAATCCCCAGCGAAATTGTCCGGCGAGGAAAAACGCCGCCACCGGCAGCGCCCAGAGATACCACACTCCATGCACGAACGTGCAAAGGGCGATCAGCGGCGTCAGCCACAACACCGTCCACCATTGGGGCGGAGATGAACCGTGAGCGTGCCAGGAAAAAAGAATGGTCAGCAACCCGGCAATGGTCAGGATGAACGGCCGGCCGACCGAAAATCGCATCCATACATCTGACCCGAGCGCCACGGCCAATAATGCAATCAGCCAGGCTTCCGGCCGTTTCAACCACACCAACGCCGACCAGTTGACCAGTGCAAACAATGCCACGACGGAAAACAAGACCAGCTTTTCGGTGTCGCAATTGCTCCACAGATAAATTTGCCGCAGCAGCAAATGCCAGCCGAAGTTGGTATCTATCTTGAAAGCGGGACCCAGCACCAGAATGTCCGGCCACGGCTTGCCACTCACCGCCTTGGCCGCGTGCCGCAGCGCGTCGTCACCCGGCAAAAAACCATATTGGATGACCCGGAGCGGAATGAACAGAACGACCAGAATAACGATGGCCCAAACCGCGAGCGGCACGTAACGCCGAACCGCGTCAAGGGGCGATGCGTTGGAATTGCCGTTGTCGTCGGTCATATTGGGGCGGCGCAATGTTCAAGATCAAAACACCACCGGCACGCCTTCGTCAAGCATTCGCACTTTTTGCATGAGGTTTTTCTTTATGGCAATCTCGACCAGCCACCGCGGCGGCTCGTTGAGGTCCTCGAATGACAATTTAAATGACCCGTAGTGCATCGGCACCAGCCAGCGCGCCCGCAAATCCATGAACGCCTTGATCGCCTCGTCCGGTCCCATGTGGACGCGGCGGAATGATTCCGGGTGATACGCCCCAATCGGCAGCAGCGCGATTTCCGGCTCCAGCCGCCGGCCGATTTCCTTGAAGCCGTCAAAGTAGGCGCTGTCGCCCGCGTGATAGATTTTCCGGCCTTGATGTTCCAGGACAAATCCGCCGTAACCGCGATGATGATCGTGCAACGTGCGCGCGCCCCAATGCTGGCTCGGCGTGAACGTGACCGTCCAGTCGCGTTGCGCAAAACTCTCCCACCAGTCCAGTTCGATGATGCGCGCGAAGCCGAGGTCTTGCGCCAGATCACCGACGCCGCGCGGCATCACGCCGATTTTCGGCTGTGGCAGCCGGCGCAGCGTCGGTTTGTGAAAATGATCGAAATGCGCGTGCGTGAGCAGCACCACATCAATTCGCGGCAAATCCTTGATTTTCAGCCCGGCGCGTTTGATGCGCTTCAAAAAGAACAGCCAGTTCGCAAAATTCGGATCAATCAAAACGTTCAAATTTGTGAACTGGATCAAAAACGATGCGTGGCCGATCCAGGTGATGGCAACCTGACCGTGTATCAGCTTCGGAAAAACCGGACGGCGTTGCAGGCCAATACGCCGCGTCAGCAGCGCCTTCCAAATCAGCTCGCGGAAAAACGTGCGCGGATTGAAATGCTTCGATGGCGTTAAATCCTTGAACGAGCGCGGCAATCTCCGGCGCGGCAGTAGGGGGCGTTGGGAACCCGGTTTGGTCATACGACATCTGTATTTTAACCCTTGTGCGCGCCGAGTGAAATAGAAATCAGCCCGCCGTTCATGCCCTCGCCCCGCCAAGCGGGGAGAGGGCGGCGCACAGCGCCGGGAGAGGGGTTCGTTTATTTTCTTCGCGCGAAGACCTGAGACCTTATTAAACTCGCCACATGAGCAAGATGGAAAAGCAGTTCGACAGGTTTCTGCGGAAGAAACCGAAGCTCGGCCGGGGCGTTTACATCGCCAAAACTGCGGTCGTCATCGGCGATGTGACGCTCGGCGCGCATTCGAGCGTTTGGTATGGCGCGGTGTTGCGCGGCGACATCAACCGCATCGTCGTCGGCCATCACACCAACATCCAAGACAACGCCGTGCTGCACCTCGCGGACGACTTTGCCTGTATCGTCGGCAACTGGGTCACCGTCGGCCACGGTGCGATTGTCCATGCCTGCACCGTCGGCGACGAAGTGCTCGTGGGCATGGGCGCGGTGATTTTGGACGGCGCGGTCATCGGCACACATTCCATCATCGGCGCGCAGGCGCTGGTGACGCAGGGAAAGAAAATCCCGCCCGGCTCACTCGTCCTCGGCGCGCCGGCGAAAGTCGTGCGCCAACTGACAAAAAAGGAACGCGCCAAACTGAAATGGTGGGCGCAAAAATACGTGGACAACGCCGCGTATTGCCTGAAACATAAAATCAATATCGGCGGATCAACGGTTTAATCGCACAGACTCTTTACAGTTTCTTCTCGACACAGGATTTTAATAGTATCGAAGTGAATAAGTGATTGAAGAATTGTCCCATGACGTTTCTAAAACGATATTGTCAGTTTCTCGACGAATTGGAGAAAATTTCAGAAGAACATAACGAGCTAACTGATACCGATGTTCGGGAACGACTGCACGAAGTAATCAATTACTATTTTATTTGGGGAAAACCTATCGAGTCAAATTTTCCTAAATGCTTTGGAATGTTTTCGTCTGAAGGAGACAAAAAGATTTTCAAGGTTGTTCGCCACTTTATTCAAGATGCAGTAAAACATGCAAACGCTGAAAAGCTCGAAGTTGGAGAACAGCGTAATTCAGCGATTGAAAGTCCCAAAGCTCTGACTTCAACCGGAAATGCGTATGATTTCTTTCTCGGCTCTTCAGATTGTGCGCTTCCTCCTGAAAAACCAACTTTGGATGAATTCTACAAAAATGAAAATTCGGAACAAATTGTATTTTCAACCAAAGCGCCGCTCGATTTATCATTATTAACTATAGAGTTTGAAGGGCGCAAGATTCAGCCGAATTACATTGTAGAATTTGGGATGTATAGATATGAAATCCCCAATGTTGTGACTGTCGCTGTTAAAGGCGAAGCTTTGGAAACTGTGCGAAAGAATGCAATTAAAGAATTGGCTAATGCCCTTTCCTTTCTAAAAAAGATAGAACAAAAATAAAATATCCTCTTTGCGACCTTCGCGCCTTTGCGTTAGAATTTAGCTCCGCAGCATACCCGGCAGGCCGCCGCCCATCTTGGCCATCATTTTCTGAAATTTGCCCATTTTCTTCATCATCTGCTGCATCTGGCCAAATTTGTTCAGCATCGTGTTCAATTCCGTCACGCTCACGCCGCTGCCCTTGGCGATGCGGATTCGGCGCTTCGCGTTGAGGATGGCGGGGTTCTGGCGTTCCTTGGGCGTCATGCCGCAAATCATCGCCTCCATGCGCTTGAATTCCTTCTCCTGCTTCGATAAATCGCCCTGCTGCTTCAACATCTCCGCGCCGCCCGGCAACATGCCCACGATGGATTCCAGCGAACCGAGCTTTTTCATCTGGCGCAATTGCTCCAGAAAATCTTCCAGTGTGAACTGCCCCTTGCGCATCTTTTCTTCCATGCGCTTCGCCTCATCCAAATCCACGGTTTCGGCGGCTTTTTCGACGAGGCTCACGACATCGCCCATGCCAAGAATCCGTGACGCGATGCGCTCGGGATGAAACGGCTCGAACTCGTCGAGTTTTTCACCCGTGCCGCCGAACTTGATGGGCTTGCCGGTCACGGCCTTCATGCTCAACGCCGCGCCGCCGCGCGCGTCACCGTCGAGCTTGGTAAGGATGGATCCGGTGATTTGCAATGCCTGGTCGAAATGCGCAGCCACGTTCACGGCTTCCTGGCCGGTGGCGGCATCAAGTACGAGCAGGATTTCCGACGGCTTGACGAGGTCGCGCAGACGAACAAGTTCCTGCACCAGCGGTTCGTCAATCTGCAACCGGCCGGCGGTGTCGAAAATCAAAACATTGCGGCTGTTGGTTTTCGCAAAGTCGAGCGCTTCACGGGCGATTTTCAGAACGTCCGTTTCCCCGCGTTTCACGAACACCGGCAGTTCCAGTTGTTTGCCAAGCGTTTCGAGCTGATCCATCGCCGCCGGGCGGTTTACGTCCGCCGCCACAAGCAGCGGCTGGCGTCCCTGTTTTTGGAGCAACCGCGCGAGTTTGCCGCTTGAGGTGGTTTTGCCCGAACCATGCAAACCGACCATCAGGATGCTGCTGGGGTTGCCGGTTAGATTCAGTCCGGCGTTGGTCGAGCCGAGCAGGTCCACGAGTTCGTCGTAGATGATTTTGACGATTTGCTGGCCGGGCTGGACGCTTTGGATGACTTCCGCGCCGATGGCCTTGGTTTTGACGCGTTCGATGAAGTCGCGCGCGACTTTGAAATTCACGTCGGCTTCCAGCAACGCCATGCGGACCTCGCGGAGGGAGTCGGAGACGTTGGCCTCGGAAATTTTCCCGAGCCCGCGCAGATTGCGAAAGGCGTTCTGGAGCTTGCCGCTTAACGAATCGAACATCGGGTTAAGCTATCGCAGAAGCGTGCGGATTGACAAGGCTCGTGCGGTTTGGCTTAATCTGCGTCCCTTAGTGGTAGGTTACCCAAGTGGCCAACGGGGGCAGACTGTAAATCTGCTGGCTATGCCTTCGATGGTTCGAATCCATCACCTACCACCATTCTTCCCCTGTAGCGAGCGAGGACAAAGGTTGCCGCGCCGAAGCGCGAGCGCGCCGGCGGGCTGATTTAAAGTTGCGAATGCGAGCCGCGGCCCCGCAAGCTGCCACTTTCCATTTACAATTTACGGGAGTAAAGTTTGCGCATGCGCAAATCGAAAATCGCAAATCCAAAATCCGAATGACCCGACACTGCCACAACTGCGGCGAGGAATGGACCCTGACCGGCCAGCCGGGCCGGGGTGAAACCTGCATGAAATGCCGGGCGGACTTGCGCGTTTGCCTGAACTGCGCCCACCACGACCCGCGCGCAGCCCAGCAATGCCGCGAGCGCCGGGCCGAGCCGGTGCAGGAAAAGCACGTGGGCAACTTCTGCGAGTATTTTGAGTTTGTCCGCCGAACCTGGACCCCAAAGGCCGGAGACAACCGGCGCGAAGCCGCCGCGCGCGCGCAGTTGAAAAAATTGTTTGGCGACTGAAGCACAATGCGGGTTAGCATTGGCGCATGAAAGTCAGCGGATTCACCTTTTTGCGCAACGGACAGAAACTCGGTTATCCGTTCGCTGCCTCCATCCGTTCGATTTTGCCGATTGTGGACGAGTTTGTCGTCGCCCTCGGGCCGTGCGAGGACGACACGGAAAAAATGGTGCGTGAAATCGGCGACCCCAAGATCCGCATCATCCCGACACAATGGAACGAGCGGATCCAGCCGGATTACAGCGTAAAAGGGTTTGTTTATGGCCAGCAGAAATCCATCGCGCTGTTCAACTGCACCGGCGACTGGGCGTTTTACCTCGAAGCCGACGAGGTGGTTCACGAAGACGATCTCCCCGGGATCCGCGCGGCGATGGAGCGGCATCTGGGCGACGCTCGCGTGGAGGCGCTGGTCTTTGATTACCTGCATTTTTACGGCAACGCGAACACGTATGCGTGGTCGCCGGGCTGGTATCGTTCGGAAGTGCGGATCATCCGCAACACGATCCCGGCGTGGGGGCCGGAAGGATTGTTTTTTGTGGTGTTGGATACGCACAAACGGGGCCGTTACCCGCGCGCCGCGCATACTGGCGCGACGATTTATCATTACGGCTGGGTGCGCGGTGAAACCGAGATGAATTTGAAAACCAATGCCGTGACCAAATTCTGGTCTGCAGGTCCGGCCCCGACGGTGGATTACCGGCAGGCGGATGCCGTGCCGCTGCGCCGGTTCACCGGCACACATCCCCAGGTTGTGCAAGCTTGGCTGCCAAAGGCGGAGGGGCTTTTTCAACCGGATCCGGATCACGCGTTGACCGCGCGCGAAAAAAAACATCGCGTCATGCTGAAACTGGAGCAATGGTCCGGCTTCCGCTTCAACAAGAAACATTACCGGCTCGTTCGCTGAACGCCCGCATGCAGGCCTCAATGACCGTGTCGATCTCAATCTTGGAAAGGTCCCGGCCGCTGGTCGGAGTGACCGCCCAATCCGGATGCTGATACGGATACGGGCTGCCCGGGGCGATGGAGTCCCGGATCATCACCACCCGCTTGCCCATGGCCACCGCCAGATGCAAGGCGCCGGTGTCTCCGCCGAGAATGAGGGAAGAAAGTTTCATCAGCCCCCCGGTAACAAGGAATGGCACCCCGGCGGAAACCGGAAAACCAGCTCGACGAACCGGGTCCAGCGCGTCGCGTTCTGCCGGACCGCCGCCGAACAAAATTTGCCATCCACGTTCCTGCCAGTGCTGCGCCACGGCAAGATGCCGGTCCAACGGCCAGTTTTTGTGGGACGAACTGGTGAACGGTTGAATGAAAAGGGTGGGTTTGGCGGCATTCAAACGGTGCGCGACAAAGAACTCCTGCGCCTCGTTCAGAGCGCCGTCCGGCAGGACGAATTCATTAAGGATCTTTCCCGGACGAAGGCCGCATTGCTCCAGCAGTGAGAGATACCGGTCAACGTGATGAATTCGATCGTCGCGCGTCACGCCGCGGGTGTAGGCCCAGCGCCGTCCCGGGCCATAGACGCTGCCCCAGCGTTGCGGCGCGCCGCTCAGCCACGCCAGCCAGGCGGTTTCGCCGTAACCTTGAAAATCCATGACGAGTGAAAACTTTCCGCGGCGCAACCGGCGAAACAGGGAAAACGCCTCCGACAAAATGGCCCGGGGATTGCCGCTCTGAAAACGGGCGCGATTCAGCGTGATGACTTCGTCCACCTCCCGGAAACCCTGCAACAGCAGCGCATTCTCGCTGGAAGTGAGAAAGGTGATTTTCGCGCCGGGAAAACTTTCCCGGACCGCATGGGCGGCCGGCAGGAGGAACAGGATGTCGCCGATGGATTTAAGACGTATCAATAAAATGTTCTCGTTGCGAACCATGAGCCGTCAGGCTATGCACCCCGCCCCCAATGGAAAAGCACGGATTTAAAACACGCCGGTTTTCCTGCTGGACGGTTTTGGCAACAGCAGATTGAATGGAGGCATCTGGCATGGCATGAGCAAACCATCGAGCAAAAATATTTTCTGGACCCACGGCAAGGTCACGGCGGAACAACGCGCGCATCTGACCGGCCACTCCGGCTGCGTCATCTGGATCACGGGGTTGAGCGCCTCCGGCAAATCCACGATCGCCACGGAACTGGAGCGCGAATTGATCAGCCGGGGCAGGCTGGCCTACCTGCTGGACGGCGACAACACACGCCATGGCCTTTGTTCCGACCTGGGTTTCTCGCCGTCGGACCGGAGCGAGAACATCCGGCGGGTGGGGGAGGTCGTCAGATTGTTTGCCGATGCCGGCATCATTTGCATCACGGCGTACATTTCTCCCTACCGAGCCGACCGTGAAGCGGCGCGCCGGCTGGTGCCGCCCGGAAAATTCATCGAAGTGTATGTGAATGCACCCCTGGAAATCTGCGAACAGCGTGATCCCAAAGGTCTATACGCCAAAGCACACAGCGGCGAAATCAAGGATTTTACCGGTGTCTCCGCCCCCTACGAACCGCCCCTGAAGCCGGAACTTGAATTGCGCACCGACAAAATGAGCGTCGCCGAGTGCGTCGCCGCGATCACGGCGCGGTTGAAAAAAATGCCGGGGCCGTAAGCTCTGAACCGTTCTACGCGCCCGGACCGTGCAATGGAACCGGAACCCCCAGCGATTTTAGCAACGCTTCACGATAGGCATCGCGGGAACAACGCACGGCATAGCAACGGGCGGCGGCGGAAAACCGGGCCGCTTCGTCCGGCGAAAATCCCGCGGCGTGCCGGATACAATCGCGCAACGCGGTCGCATTGCCGGAGGGGAACAGCAGCCCCAACCCTTGTTCGCGGGTAAGCCGGCCCAGCAATTGTTCATCGGACGCGATGACCGGTCTGCCGGCGGCCATGGCCTGCGACAGCACGGCGCTGGTCCCGAAATGATTGATGTATGGCAGCAGAACAACATCGCTGGCGGCAAAGCAGGCCCTTTCTTCATCGGCGGAGACATAACGGTTGATGAGACGCGCCTGATTCTGCCGGACGAGCGCCTCGATTTCCCGCGCGGTTTCGCCGGTGGGATTCTGCTGGCCCGCACACAGCAGATATGCCGGGGACTCCGCGGGCAATCCAGACATGGCGCGCACCGCCAGATGCAATCCCTTGCGCCGGTAGCCGCCGCCATAGAACAGGAAAACCCGCCGGCCCTCCGGCACGTTCAATTGTCGGCGGGCCGCGAGGCCATCGCCCCCGAAGCCGGACAGGCATGGAGTGGGCAGGAAGAAAAACGGCGCACCAGGATATGCGGCCTGCAAATCGCGCGTCAGGTATTCGTCCAGGAACACCAGTTGCCGCAGCCAGCCTCCGCGCAACAGCCTGCGGAATCCCAATTGTTTGAGCCAGCGGTTGGGCGACCACCAGGGCGCCGCCAGAAATCGCGCCCGGTGGTAAATGCCGCCCATCCGTCCGCGCAATTCGGCGGGAGGCAGAACACCGAAAGCAGCCCGGCGCCAGCAAGCCGAGGCGATTTCATCAAAGGCGCAAAGGAACACTCCGTCCGCGCCGCTCTGCCGCAAACAATGAGCCACGGAACCCGCCTTCCGGTCGCCATGCCGCCGCCCGGATGCGTCATAGGCGCTGAGCAGTTCAACCTTCGGCAGAAATTCGCCGAGTTGTTCACGAACTTTGGCGGCGCTTTCCGGCCGCAGATCCACGGCCAGAGTGAGCCGCAAATTGGCGGAAAGCAGGTCCCCAGTGATAAACCGCAGCCAGGTGAGGTGATGTCCCTCGGTGCGGGGCTCGTACAGCAGAAGCTGCTCGCGGTGGCCGGCGGAAGTTTGGGTCATTGGGGGACGGGTTTCTGCATCCGCGCTTCGCGCACCCGGGCGTAGCGCAGAAAGGTGTAAAACGCCGTCATCCAGGCGATGGTAAACCCCTGCCAGCCGTCGAGAAATCCCAGCTTGAACAGGTAAGCGCGCCAGAATCGCCACAGCGGGCGCACCAGCAGGTCAAGGAAAGTAACGGTCTTCCCCTGTTCCGTGCAGATTCGGACGAATTCATCGGCGTACTTCAGCGTCTTTTTGATCTGATGTTCCAGAGATTCCATGCTGTAATGCAGAATCTCGCCTCTCAAGCAACCAATCCGACCCTGAACGATGATCTGTTCATGCAGGTCTCCAGTCCAATGTCCCCGGCCCCGCCGCCACAACCGCACGATGCGGTCTGGATACCAATCCCCATGCCGGATCCACCGCCCGAAATAGAACGTGCAGCGGGGGAAACGATAGGCCGAATGCGGAATTTCCGACGCGGGGTGGCTGAGGAGGGCAGTCAGTTCTTCGCGTAACGCGGGCGAAATCACCTCGTCTGCGTCCAGGCCCAGCACCCATTCATTTCCGGCCTTGTCGGACGCTGAATTCTTCTGCGCGGCATATCCCTTCCACACCTCCCGGAAGACTTTCGCGCCATAGGATGCGGCTATGCGGTCGGTTCCGTCGCCGACCTCCTCGTTGATCACGACGATGATTTCGCCGACCCAGCCGGCGACGCTTTCGAGCGAGCGTCGGATGCGATGTGCCTCGGCGCCCGCGATCATGCACACGGAAAGCGGCAGACGTTCGGTAGTCATGGTGTCAGAATCCAGTCAGGCTTCAGGGCATTGCCCCGCCGCGGAACCGCGCGCATTGTATCGTCCCATTACGTTGCCCACAAAAGAAATGTGATATGCCTTTTGTCCGCCCGCCCTGAATGGAATCCCGGCAATGACCCGGCGGCTATTTCCCGGCAACCCCGGCCGAAGGAATCGCCGGGGAGAAATACTTGTTACGGGCTTTGCAGACCTGCCGGTAGAACGACATGTTGTAAAAATGGCTGAGCAGATATTTCCATTTAATCTCGCTCGTGTAATGGTCGTGGGACGTGACCTTGTCCGCCGGACCAAACCCCGCCTTGGCGCACAGCTTGGGAAAAATCTCATTGACCGCGAATGAATAGAGTTCGAGGTCCAGCTGGTTATATTCCCTGGTCATTTCAACCAGCCGGGGGTCGTTCTCCAGGGATCTTTTGATCTGATTATCCGGCGCGACCCGTCTCTTTTTATAGTTCAGGTTCAGCGGGTAGGGAGTGAGCCGCTCCAGGACGTGGAGGGAAAGCTCAAATTTTTCCGTCAGGCCGACAAAACCGCACGTTTCCAGGAAGCGCCTGGCCCGGTCCAAGTTTCTCCCGCCCGCCATGAATTTTACCTGCAAATTTTCCAGGAGGTCGTTTCGGCGCAGTTCCTCTTCCAACGTCCGGCGGTTGCCGTTGTGAACCGAATCCTGGTAGTGGGAAAAAACCCGGGCCACCGGCTCCCGCAAAAACGTCAGGTAAAAGGGGTTGGGCAGGGACAGGCTCATCGGATCAACCAGGTTGTGCCCGGCGATGCTTCGCAATCCGGGAAACAATTTTCTCATGAAATCAAAATCATCCTGGCGAAAGACGGGCTTCTTGGTGTGATCGGTGTGGCAGGCGAAAACCCCAAAGCTGTTTTCGAGAATGAACTGGAAAGACGAGCCCGCGGTTTTTGGAATGTGACAAAAAACAATCATGGCCTGATTTCAGCCGCGAGTGTTGCGAGCCGCCGCTGGCAGGGCAAACTTTTTCCGCGCCGGATGCGAAAAACTTCAGGAGCCTGGTTCCGCGATGCCAGGTTCACGGGATCTCCTCCAAATTGGAGACGGTGAACTTGTCGCGTTCAACCCGGTCGTCGCCGCTGCGGAGGTGATACATCGGCTTGTTGCCGTAAAAGGACGCCCATTGCGAAAAGGTGCTGGGCGGTCCCAGTATGTAATCACACCCGGCCAGCGTGTATAAGTCCGCCACCGGCGGCCCGGCGCCAATCACAACCGTGAGTCCGGTGAATTCCGACGCCTGCCGCGGCTCGTCGCTGCAGACAAAAAAAACCGTCCGGCGGCCGGGAAATTGCCCAGCCAGTTCGCGCATCCAGGCGGCATACCGGTCCACGGCGAAAAAAAACCGCCCTTTCTTCCAGGCGCGATAATCCGTGCGCCGGATGTGGACCCCGACAACGATGTCCGCCTGCTGCCGCAGGAGTTCGACGCTTTGACGCACGGCCTGTCCGACCTCGCTGATGGGCCGGAAAAACTCCCGGATGCGGGCCGCCTGCCGCCGCACGGATTCCGGCGCGCGAAACCGCCAGCCATGGACAAAAACGATTTTGGCGTCGGCCATGCGTGACTGCACCTCCGCGGCATCCAGCAAAAGGGTCTGGCCGGGAATCTCCCGGAGCGTGAATACGCGCTTGCCCAGGATCGGAGAATGGTCGTTCCACTCGCTGGCATGGCGGATGATCTGGTAGAAAATCCGCGTTTTGCGGATGGCCGGCGCGGCGCCGGGAATCAGGTCCAACAGGCTCCGCCGCCGGGCGACCGGATAACGGCAATAGATGTCCCGGCGCGTAGTCTCGAACAGGTGGGCGTAGGAATGAAAGGCGACATTGACGACGCGATGGCCGTGTTCAGCGGCAAAGCCAATGACATTGGCAAACAACACCAGCCGGTTCGCCAGCCGGCCGGTTCGGAAGCCAACGACGAGGATTTTGTTTTCAGCCGGCCGCATGGATTTTGGAAATTGACGGATTTTTCGGGCAAATCTTCCCGGTTGGCCGGGCCTCTGGCAAGCTTTCATCAAAACCGGCCGGGGCTTTCTGGCTTGACCCGCTCCGTCCCGGAGTTGTTTACTATCCTCACGGGCGCCACACGATTGTGGCCGCCGCCCGCCACACTTTTCAACCGCCGTTGTCACGCAGTCAGGCTGCCGGAGTGGTTTGGCGACCGAAAACAATCGCCCGGCGGATCGTTGGAAACATTACGCGAGACAATCTCAGCCATGAACAAAAGAATCCTCTGTACGATTGGGCCGGCCACGCGCCATCCCAAAATTCTCCGGCGGCTTCAGGCGCTGGGGGTCAGCCTGTTTCGAATTAATCTCTCACACACCAGGATCGAGGATGTCCGTCCAACCATCGCCTTTCTACAGGAACACTCGAACGTGCCGGTCTGTCTCGACAGCGAAGGCGCGCAGATTCGAACGGGCACGTTCGAGTCTGCGCCGTTGAGTCTGGATGAAAACACGTTCGTCGAGGTCCACAGCGCTCCGCCACTTGGGAAGGGAACGGGATTGACGTTCACACCCAAGAACATCTGTGACCAGCTGCAAGTCGGCGACCTGATCACGATCGACTTTAACGCGGTCGTTGCGCAAGTGGCGGCGATTCAAAGCGGCCGTGCCACCCTGCGAATCCTCAACGGCGGCCAGGTTGGCATCAACAAGGCGGTGACCGTGCATCGGGACATCGCCCTGCCCGCCATCACCTTCAAGGATCGCGAAGCCATCAGAATCGGGCGCGAGCTGGGCGTGAAACATTTCGCCCTCTCGTTCGCGAATCGGGAGGACGACGTTCTCCAAATGCGGGCTCTCATCGGGGAAGGCGCGACGCTGATCTCCAAGATTGAATCGCTCAATGGCATCGCCAATCTTGAGGGGATCGCCCGGCATTCCGACGCCATCCTCATTGATCGCGGCGACCTTTCCCGGCAGGTCGCGCTGGCGAAGATCCCCGCGCATCAGAAGGACATCATTCGCCGCGCCAAGGCTGTCGGCCGGCCGGTTTTCGTCGCCACCAACCTGCTCGAGTCCATGATTAAACTGCCCGTGCCGACGCGGGCCGAAATCAACGACATTTACAACACGCTGGCGGACGGCGCCGACGGTCTCGTTCTCGCCGCGGAAACCGCGGTCGGTCACTTTCCCATCGCGTGTGCCGGCATGGTGGCGAAAGTGATTTCCGAGTTCGAGCAGGCGCATGGCGGGCGCATCATCCCGGACGGATCGTTGCTCATCCGGCCGCACGGCGGAACACTGGTGGAACGAATTCTTCCCCGAAGCGATGAAGCGGATTTGGCGCGTCTCCCTCGGATTGTTGTGGCCGACACCGATCTGATGGATGCGGAGCAAATCGCGCTGGGCACCTATTCGCCGCTGACCGGCTTCATGGACCGGGCCAACCTGGAATCCGTGCTGGAGCGGAACCGCCTCGTTGACGACACGGTGTGGACACTGCCCATCACGCTGCAGGTCAATGCGGACCACCGTCCCCTGGCCGCGGGCGCCCGCGTTGCGCTCTGTTCCAGCGAAGGAACGATTCACGCAATTCTGGATGTCACCGAACGCTTCGAACTCGACCCCATGCGTCTCGTCGAAAAATGGTTTGGGACCTCCTCCACCGACCATCCCGGGGTCGCCCGCATCCTCGGGCGCGGACCCATTTTCCTGGCGGGTGAAGTAACACTGGTCCGGCGACTGACATCCCCCCAAAACCAGTTCATGCTGACCCCGTCGCAGACGCGGTTTCTTTTCAATCAAAAAGGCTGGGAGCGGGTCGTGGGCTTCCACACCCGGAATATCGCCCATCGCGCCCACGAGCACATTCAGATCGAGGCTCTTAGGATCACCGACGCAGACGGTCTGCTGATCAGTCCGGTCATCGGCCCCAAAAAGAGCGGGGACTTTCAATCGAGCGCCGTCCTCGCCAGCTATCAGGCGTGTCTGGAGAACGGCATTTATCCCAAGAATCACGCGGTGTTAAGCGGCTTCGCCTCCTACCCGCGCTATGCCGGCCCGCGGGAAGCGGTCTTCACGGCGATCTGCCGCCAGAACATGGGCTGCAGCCACTTCATCATCGGCCGCGATCACACCGGCATCAAGAATTACTACAAGCCCGATGACAGCCAAAAACTCTTTGAAACCATCGGGGACATTGGCATCGCGCCGGTCTTTTTTGGGGCCATTGGCTACGATGCCGCGCGTGATTCATACGGCGAAGAATTGAACGGACACCTCACTCCCATCAGCGGAACGGAGGTGCGGGAGGCCCTCCGCGAGGGCCGGCCCATTCCAAACTGGATGGTGCGGCAATGCGTTCAAGATGCTCTTCATTCCGAGCGCAAAGCCGGCCGCAGTGTTTTTGTGGAGTGACAGTCACAATCCTCCGGCACAACCGGGACGCACCAACGCCGTTTTTTCAAACCGGTTTGATCCAGGAGGAAAATTTCTCCTGATGCTCCAACAGATAGCGCGGAAAGGAATCGTCCAGCGGCACAAACCGGAGTTGATAGTCCAGGCCGCCCACCGCGGCGCCCCGGTTGATCTGCTCGTCAATGACCTGGGGATCGGTGAACTGGGGCAGGTTTCTTTCCTGATGCGCGTACGCGGCCAGCTTTTCGCGGATTCGGTCCACCCCGCCCATGAAGCTGAAGTGCCAGCCGCCATTTTCCACGATTTTGTAGCCGCTGTGGCGCATTTCTTCGGCACAGGAAAAATCCCGAAAATACAGCAACCGCGCGCCGCGGCTGAAAGCCGGCCGCACCGACCGGCAGTTTATGAAATGCCGGTACAGGGCCAGCTCAAATTGCAGGACAAATGGATGATGGTTTCGCAAAAGCCGCCGAAGCCCCCGGCGGTGAAAGATTTTATGCACCAGCCGCGAGTTCAAGGCGGCGTGAGCACAGCTTGGAAAAAAATCATCCCGGTATCGCATTTCCCGGCTGACCTTGGCGAGGGTGGTCGCGCGGGGAATCTCGTCGAGATCGGAAATCAGCACCAAATCGTCCGGGCGGCAGGCTGCCAGCCCGCGCCCGATGCAGTTCCGTTGATAATTCTCCAGTACCCACGCGTCTTTCGCATCCGGCAGGTCATCAGCGATGATGTGGATGATCTTGTCGTGAAATTCGGCAAATCGGGAGCGGTTTTCCTGATAACACAGCGGCTTGGGCTTGTTGGAATGGGTTTTGGTCGCCTCCACCAGCACGACCTTGTCCACCACGTCCGCCAGTTCGTGCAGCCGCAATTCGAGCAGTTCCAGTTCGTTGAAAAAAATGAAGCAATCGTAAATCATTTAACCGCCATTCAGAGGCTGGCGGCCAGACTAAGGAAGCCCGGCGTAGCGCGCCAAGACGAAAACAAAACTTTCGCTTTTCCCCGCCGTCCGCCAAGAATACAGGCGCATGACCGATTTCCTGCGCAAACTCTGGGGGCTCGCGCGCCCCTATCGCACGCGGCTGTTCCTCGGCGTATTCACCGGCATCCTCGCCGGCCTCATGCCGGCGCTGATGATCGTCACCATCACGTTGGTCGCCAGCGTGGTGTTCCCATCACCGAACCAGTCGTTGCTGGAAAAACAATGGTCCCGGCTTCCCGCCTTTGCCGCGCAATGGCTGCAGGACGTCCGCACCGCCATGGACAACGGCCTGCACCAGCATCCGGGTTCCGTCATCGCGCTCGTGGCCGTGATTCCCCTGGTGATGTTCCTGCGCGGCCTCGTGGGTTACCTGAACGTTTATTTCCTGCAATGGACGGCCATCCGCGCCGTCACGGATTTGCGGACGAAGCTGTTCGCGCACTTGATCAATCTCTCCGCCGGCTTCTTCAGCCAGAACCGCAGCGGCGAACTCATCTCGCGCATCATGAGCGACACGCAGGCGCTGCAAACCATTTTCAGCAACGCGACCTCCGTGATCGTCCGCGACCCGGTCATTCTCGTCAGCGTTCTGGCGTTGCTGCTGTGCCGGCCGGAAACGCGCAGCATGACGCTCATCTCGCTCGTCGTGCTGCCGGTGTGCCTCATCCCGCTTTCCATTTTCAGCAGAAAAGTCCGCCGCTCCAGCGGTGAATTGCAGAAACAGACCGCCAGCCTCGTCCAGGTCATGACCGAAACCTTCACCGGCCACCGGGTCGTCAAGGCCTACAACCTCGAAGCCGTCGTCAGCGATGAATTCCGCGCCACGGCGAACCGTTCCGCCGGCAACAACATGCGCATCATTCGCGCCAACGAAATCACCTCGCCCATCATTGACCTGTTCGCCGCCGTCGGCATCGCCCTCGCGCTCCTTTACCTGATTTACGTCGCGCAATCGCGGCCCAGCACCGGCGATTTTGCGCAGCTCGTCCTGAGCGTCTTTCTGATGTATCCGCCCATGAAAAATCTCACGCGGCTGCACAACCAGCTTGTTCAGGCCCGCGCCGCCAGCGACCGCGTCTTCGAATTGCTCGCCACGCAAAACTCCGTGCCCGAACCCGCCCGCCCCAAGCCGCTTCAGGCCGCCAATGCCGACATCGAATTTGAAAATGTTGATTTTGCCTATGGCGAAAAACCCGTCCTGCACGGCATCCGCCTCACCGTCAAGGCTGGCCAGTTGGTTGCCCTCGTCGGTGCCAGCGGCTCCGGCAAGACGACGCTTGTCAATTTACTCCTGCGTTTTTACGACCCCACGCAGGGCGCGGTTCGCATCGGCGGCGTGGACCTCCGGGAAGTCGCCACGCGTGACCTTCGCAACCAGATCGCCGTCGTCGCGCAGGAAACCATTTTGTTCAACGACTCCGTCCGCCGGAACATCGAACTGGGCCGGCCCGGCGCGACCAGCGACGAAATCATCGCCGCCGCGCGCCACGCCTACGCCTACGATTTCATCATGCAAAAACCCGAAGGCTTCGACACCGCCATCGGCGAACGAGGCGTCGCGCTCTCCGGCGGCCAGCGGCAGCGGCTGGCCATCGCCCGCGCCGTTTTGAAAAACGCGCCCATCCTCATTCTGGACGAAGCCACCAGCGCACTCGACACCGAATCCGAACGCGCCGTGCAGGCCGCGCTCGACGAATTGATGAAGGGCCGCACGACCATTTGCATCGCGCACCGGCTCTCGACCATTCTCCACGCCGATGTCATCGTCGTGCTCGACCAGGGCCGTATCGTGGAAACCGGCACGCACGCGGAATTGACCCAGCGCGGCGGTGTTTACCAAAAGCTGTACGAACTTCAGTTCCAAAGCTGAACCCAACCGCTACTAAATTCCATGCCGACGGAGCAGCCGCTTAAAATTCTGGCGATTCAATTCCGCTATTTCGGCGACACCGTGCTGGTGGTTCCCGCCCTGCGCGCGATTCGCGAGCGTTATCCCGACTGCGCCCTGCACGCGCTGGTGCCGGAGGAGGTCGCGCCGCTGCTGTGCCATCTGCCATGGCTCACGCGCCTGTGGCTGATGCCGCGCAAACGCGGGCGCGCCCGCATCCGGGACTCCTGGCCGGTCATCCGCGCCTTGCGGGCGGAACGGTTCGATCGTTCGGTGGAGTTCAGCGGCGGCGACCGCGGCGCCATTCTGAGCCGGCTGTGCGGTGCGCGTGAAAGACTGGGGCCGTATTATTCCGGCGGTTTCATTGGCCGCCGTTTTTGTTACACGCAACGCATCCCGCCCGCGCCGCTGGACCGGCACGAAACCTTGCGCGCGCTGCATATTCTGTCGGCGTGGGGCGTCGGCCCGCCCCGCTCGCTCGAAACGGAAATTCACACCGACCCGGCCCTGGACGATGACGCCTGGAAAATCCTGCCGGAACGGAAAATCATCTGTCACCTCGCCTCCAGCCAGCCGAAAAAGGAATGGCCGCTGATGCATTGGGCGGCGCTTCACCGGCTGGCCGCCGCGGCCGGGCTCAAATTGATTTTTGCCACCGGCACCGGCACACGGGAGGAATCCTTGCTGGCCGATTTCAAGCGGCTGGCCCCGGACGCGGCGGTGTTGCAGCCGATTCCGGATCTGGCTTTATATCTCGCAGTGCTCAAACGCGCCACCGTGTTTGTTTCCGGCGACACCGGGCCGTTGCATTTCGCCGCCGGGGTGGGGGTGCCGACCGTGGCCCTGTTCGGCGCCTCCTCGCCGGTGCTTTGGGCTCCGATTGGCGCGCGCCACCGTTTGCTCACCGGCAGCCCCTGTTCCTGCAGCGGTAATGTGGGCGTCTGCCAGAGCGCGAACCCCTGCATGTCGGCAATTTCACCCGAACAGGTTCTGGCCGGCCTGCAAAACATTTTAACATCAGGTTGAAAACAATTGCAGCGGCGCTCTATGAGCTTCGCTGCCTGTGCTGATTTTATTGCGACGGTCGCAGACTGCTACTGCAACAAACCGCGAAATATTTGGATTGTTTATGACCGCGCAACCGGGTTATTTTTACCACGAAATGGACGACAAAATTCCTTATCTCGACCTCGTGGCGCAATTGCGCCCGCTCCGCAAAGAACTGGACGCCGCCATCGCGCGGAACATTGACCATTGCTCCTTTTGCCTCGGCCCCGATGTGGCGCAGTTTGAAAAGGACTTCGCCAAATTTATTGGCGCGCAACACTGCGCCGGGTTCAACAGCGGCACCTCGGCGTTGCACGTGGCGATGCTGCTGCTCGGCGTCGGCCCCGGCGATGAAGTCATCACCACGCCCTTCACGTTCGTCGCCACGAGCTGGGCGATTTCCTACGTCGGCGCGAAGCCGGTTTTTGTGGACATTGACGACGCCACCTTCAATCTCGATCCGAAGCTGGTCGAACGCGCCATCACGCCGCGCACCAAGGCCGTCATGCCCGTGCATCTCTACGGGCATCCATTCGATCTCGATCCCATCCTGGCCATCTGCAAAAAACACAAGTTGCCGCTGGTCGAGGACACCGCCCAATCGCACGGCGCGAAATACAAGGGCAAAATTGTTGGCACGTTCGGCGAAATTTCCTGCTTCAGCTTTTATCCGGGCAAAAACCTCGGCGCGTGCGGCGAAGGCGGCGCGCTGGTAACGAACAACGCGGCTTTCGACAAACGCTCCCGCGCCCTGCGCGAGCACGGTTCCACCGTGCGTTATTATCACGACGAAATCGGATACAATTACCGGATGGAAGGCATTCAAGGCGCGGTGCTTGGTGTGAAGCTGAAACATCTGGCAAAATGGACGGCGGAACGCCGCCGCGTGTCGCATCGCTATCATGAACTGCTGGCGGACACGCCGTTGCAACTGCCGCGCGAGGCTGCCTGGGCCGAAAGTGCGTATCATCTCTACGTCGTGCGCCATCCGCGCCGCGATGATTTGAAGAAACATCTCGAAGCCAGCGGCGTCGGCTGCGCGCTGCATTACCCGCTGCCGCTGCACCTGCAAAAGTGCTATGCCAGTCTCGGCCACAAGCCCGGCGATTTTCCCGTTGCCGAAAAGGCCGCGCGTGAATGCCTCAGCCTGCCGATTTTCCCTGAATTGACCGACCCGCAAATCCAGCGCGTCGTCGCCGTCATCAAGGATTTTTTCAAGAGCAATAAGTGAGCAAGCGTTCTCGTGGCGCAATTCCGGCGTGGCCAGCATCCGCAAATCGTTTCTGTTGCCAACCGACTGGCCAATGTCGGGATGATTGGAATATTGCTTAGAAGAATGAAATGTTTGTTTTGACGCTCGCCCTCAACCTGACCTTCTCCCCCAGGAGAAGGAAGCGCCATTACACGCTTGTTTATTATCGGCAGACCGTCCGGCCAACCCAGTCGCAGGTTTTTCAAAGAGACGGCGGATGATTCTCCTTCTCCTTGGGGAGAAGGCCGGGTTGAGGGAGGACGTGAAACATTTTTTGCCACGTGTGGGTTAAGACAGCCGCCGTTATTTTTGTCAATTTTTCAAAACTTTGCGTCTTGGTGTCTTGGCGGTGAAAAGTTAAATTGTCTCCATGTCGCACGCCGAGTTTGTCCATTTGCATCTGCACACCGAGTATTCCCTGCTCGATGGCGCCTGCCGTCTGGATCGGCTGGTGGACAAGGCGCATGAACTGAAGTTCCCCGCGCTCGCCATCACCGACCATGGCGCGATGCACGGCGTTATTGATTTTTACAAGGCGGCGCGCGAAAAGGGCATCAAACCCATCATCGGCTGCGAAGTTTATGTCGCGCCGGGCAGCCGGCTGGAAAAGAAGA
>Ga0265323_10000287_pt1 | contig 29142 bp, 21 predicted proteins | sample 41225metaG_FD_193580 | JGI IMG/M metagenome (GOLD analysis project Ga0265323, IMG submission 193580) | Rhizosphere microbial communities from Carex aquatilis grown in University of Washington, Seatle, WA, United States - 4-12-25 metaG | ecosystem: Host-associated > Plants > Roots > Rhizosphere...
CCATCGTGCCGCGCTCGCGCTCGCGTGTAATGGCCAGCGCAGTGATGATGATCATGGTCATCGTGAGCATCACGCCCATGAGCCCGGGCACAATGTTATACTGCGTGATGTTTTCCGGATTGTAATGCTGATGTACCACCAGATTGATGGGTGGCGGCGTTCCCCGCAATTTCGCCAGCGGCCCGGTGAGATCGCGGTTCAGGACGGTGGTCGTCAGCAGGTTTATGGCGGCAACGGCGTAACCGATGGCCGCAGGATCGGTCGCATCGGCCTCCAGCAGCAAGTCCGGGCGTTCGCCGCGCAGCAGCTTGCGTGAAAAATCCACCGGGATGTCCACCGCAAATTGAACCGTGCCCTGCGCGAGCAGTTTTTGAATTTCCGCTTCGTTCTTTGCCTCGCGGGTGATGTCGAAATAACTGCTGTTGTGCAAACCCCAGACAATCGTCCGCGAAAACACGCTGTTGTCCGCCGAATAAACCGCTGTGGGCAGATGCTTGGGGTCGGAATTGATGGCGTAGCCGAAAAGAATGAGCTGAACCAGCGGAATGCCGATCATCATGGCGAACGTCAGCCGGTCGCGGCGCATCTGGATGAACTCCTTGGCGACAATTGCCCAGAATCGCCGCCAGTTAAATTCGTGCACTTTCACGACAGCACCCCCGCCGGTGAAATTCCTAATGACGAAATCCGAATGACTAAAGAATGACGAAGCCCGAATGACAAATGGCATGCCGGTCGCCAAAACTCCATTCGACATTCGACATTCGTCATTGGAAATTCTTTCGTCATTCGGTTTTAGGAATTAGTCATTTCAGGAAAAATTGTCCTTGGCCGTTTCCATCAGGCTGATGAACACGTCCTCCAGCCCGGATTCGATTTGCTGCCAGTGATACGCGCCGGTCATCCACGGCCCGGCACTTTCGCGCAGCCGCGCCGCATTACGTCCACTCACATGCAACGTCGCGCCAAACGCGACCACCTGTTCCACGCCGGGTTTGCCGCGGATTTTTTCAGCCAGCCCCGGTAAATCGGGCCCCATGACTTCCCAAGTGGTCAGTTTGGCGGCTTTTACAACTTCCGCGACGCTGCCGCAGGCGAGCAAATTGCCGTAGGCGATGTAGGCCAGCCGATGGCAACGCTCGGCCTCGTCCATGTAATGCGTCGTGATCAGCACGGTCAGTCCGCCGGCGGCAAGCTGGTGAATTTCCTCCCAAAAATCTCGGCGCGCCTTCGGGTCCACGCCCGCCGTCGGCTCGTCGAGCAGCAGCAGTTTCGGCCCGTGAATCAGGCAGGCGGACAATGCCAGCCGCTGTTTCCAGCCGCCCGAGAGCGTGCCGGCAAGCTGGTTTCGGCGCGCGGTCATACCGAGTTGTTCCAGGCTTTTTTCCACGGCCACCTTGCGTGCCGGCACGCCGTAAATGCGCGCGATGAAATCCAGATTTTCCTCGATGGTCAGGTCTTCGTAAAAGCTGAACCGCTGCGTCATGTAACCGATGTTTTTCTTGATCTCACCGGATTCACTGCGAATGTCGAAGCCCAGACAACGTCCGCTGCCGCCGTCGGGCCGGAGCAGGCCACACAACATCCGCAAAAACGTCGTTTTGCCGCTGCCGTTCGGGCCAAGAAAACCGTAAATCTCCCCGCGCCGCACCTGCATGGGAATGTTGTTCACGACCGTGCGGTGGCCGAACCGCTTCGTGATGCCCTGCACGTCGATGACGAGGTTGGGCGGGTTCATGTCCATTTGCGTGAAACGTAAAACGTGATTTGTGAATTACATTTGGTCGTCAATGATTTAATCGCGCATCACGTTTCAATTCCACATCCACCGGCTGGCCGGGGCGAAGGTCGGGCGCATCGGCGGGGAAAAATTTCGCCTCGATCATAAAAACGAGCTTGGAGCGGCTCTCACGGCTGTAAATCACGGGCGGAGTGAACTCTGCTTGCGTGGAAATGTAATTGACGGTGGCCGAATAGGCGTGCTGGCCGCCGTCGAAGGTCACACTGACCGTTTGACCGGGCTTGATTCGCGGCAACACCGCCTGGGGAACAAAAAAGCGCACTTTGATATTCGCGGGCGGCAGCAATTCAACAACCGGATTACCCGCCGCCACCCATTCGCCGGAGCGATACAAGGTGTCCTGCACCAGCGCATTCGTGGGCGCGAACTGCTGCTTTTGGTCGAAGGACCAGCGCGCCTTGTCCAGCGCAGCGGTTTGTGAATCCACCTGGGCCTGGTCGGCGTCGCGTTGCGCACGGGTCTGGTCCAGTTCCTCCGCGGAAATCACCCCCTGATTGTCGCGCAATTGCTGGCGGCGGGTGAATTGGGCTTCGGAAAGCGCGAGATTGGCTTTCGCCTGCGAGAGTTTTTTTTCCGCCTGCTGGACGGCAGCGGCTTCCGACCCGCGTTCCAACTCAAACAACAACTGCCCCGCCTTGACCTCGTCGCCGCGCGCCACGGCCAGGTTCGTCAGCGCGCCGCCGAGCGGTGAAGCGACATGGACGTATTCGCCCTCAATGTAGCCTTGGAACACGTTCGAAGAATTCGGGGAACAACCGGCGGCAAAAAGCGCGGCCAGCGCAATACTGAAGGTTAAAATAAAAATTCTTCGCCGCCTCATCGGCAAAGGAAAGCCCATGCGGTAAAAAATTGCAAGTTTGCGCTCAATGGCCCAAATGATAGATTCATGGCCGTATGAAAAAGTTGTCTTTCTGTGCCGGGGTGTTCATTTGTTTTGTCTGGAACCTGACCGCGCAAAACACCAATACCAGCATGCCCGGCTGGATTACACGTCCGCTGTCGCTGGCGGATTGCCTCAATATCGCGCTCCAGCAAAACGCCACGATCCTCAAGGCCAAAAACGATCTGGATGCGCAGTATGGCGTGGTGGTGCAGACACGCGCGGTGGCGTTGCCGCAGTTGCAGGCCACCGGCCAGTACAAGGATACCGAACCGAGTGCGGTGGAAAGTTTTCCCGGAGGAGGCACCAACACATCCGCATCGCAGCCAAATCAAAACTGGAACGCGGGTGTGCAAATTGTTCAAACGATTTACCAGGGCGGCAAGCTGATGGCGGCAGTGCGGGCGGCCAAGGTCACCAAGGAGCAGGCTTTGGCGCAATATCAGACGACGCTCGCGGATACGCTGCTGGCCGTGCGTCTGGCGTATTACGACATTTTGCTCGCGGCGGAACAAATCACCGTGAACGAGGCTTCCGTCCACCTGCTGGAAAAGGAGCTGGAAGACCAGCAACGCCGTTATGATGCGGGCACCGTGCCGCATTTCAACGTGCTGCGCGCCAAAGTTTCCGTGGCCAACGCGCGTCCGCCCCTGATTCAGGCGCAGAACAGTTATCGCATCGCCAAAAACAACCTGTGCAATCTGCTGGGTTACAATCTGCCGCGCGAAATCTGGGACAACATTCCGCTGAACCTGACCGACACGCTCGATGCCACACCCTATCAAATCAATCTGCCCGACGCCCTTCAGCAGGCGTTGAACAAACGTCCTGAACTGGTCGCGCTGCGCAAAACAGAAGAGTTGCAGAAACTCAACATCACCGGAGCCTCGTCCGCCTACAAACCGGCCGTTCAGGTTTTTGCCGGTTACACTTGGTATAATTCTCAATTTACGCCGCCGGTGGAACTCACTCACGACATCAACGGTTGGAACGTCGGAGCCCAGATGAGTTGGGACATTTTCGACGGAATGTTGACGCACGGCAAGGTCGTCCAGGCCAAAGCGCTTTACGAAAAATCCAAAACGGCCGTGGACGAAGAGGCGCGCAATATCGAGCTGGAAGTGCGCACCACCTATTCCGATTTTCTCGAAGCGCAGGAAGTTCTGGAATCGCAAAAAACCGTGCAGGCCGAGGCCGAGGAATCGCTGCGCGAAGCCAACGCCCGCGCCGACGCCGGCACCGGCACGCAGCTCGATGTGCTCGATGCCGAGAATTCGCTCACGCAGGCGCGCAGCACGCAGGTGCAGGCGTTGCACGATTATGACGCCGCGCGCGCCCGGTTTGAACGCGCCATCGGCATGCAGATCCATCAAAAGCCCGCGCCGGCAAACCCGTGATTTGCAGGACCATGTCGTCCATCGCCTGTCGCTGTCGCATCATCCAAACAACACGTTTTCAGCTTTGGGTAAAAAATTGGGGAACGTCCTGTCACCTTCCTCATTGATTTCACGTCCTAAACCGCCACAATGGGTTGACTCACCGGATGTTTCGGTGATTCAGACTCTGATGAATCTTGCGGACAAAGTCAGGCAGGCCGGCGTGGTCGGCGCGGGCGGCGGCGGGTTTCCCGCGCACGTCAAACTCGCCGCTCGGGCCGACACCCTCATCGCCAACGGCGCGGAATGCGAACCCCTGCTCCACAAGGACGCCGTGCTCATGGAGGAAGAGGCCGCCGAGCTGGTGAAGGGCATGCAACTGGCCGCCGAGGCCGTCGGCGCCAGGGATGTGGTCATCGGCATCAAGGCCAAAAAAAAACACGCCGTCGAGGCCGCCACCGAAGCCGGCAAAGACACCAACGTTCGCGTCCATCTGCTCGGCGATTATTATCCGGCCGGCGACGAATACGATCTGGTCTATGAAGTCACCGGTCGCCTGATTCCGCCTGCGGGCATTCCGATTAATGTCGGCGTGGTGGTCAATAACATCGAAACGTTCATCAACATCGCGCATGCCGCCGAAGGCAAACCGGTCACGCACAAGATGCTCACCATCGCCGGCGCGGTGAAATCGCCCGTCACCTTGCGCGTGCCGATTGGCACCAGCTACCGCGACGCGATTGCCATCGCGGGCGGCCTCACAACCAATGACCCGGTGTTGAGCATCGGCGGATTGATGATGGGCCAGACGACCGATGATCTGGACGCGCCCATCACCAAGACGGCCACGGGCGTGGTGATTTTGCCGCGCGACCATCACGTGATGGAGCGCAAACTCAAACCGAACAAGGTCCAGGCCAAAATCGGCAAGTCCGCGTGCGACCAGTGCCGTTACTGCACCGAGTATTGCCCGCGTTTCCTGCTTGGTTACCAGGTCGAGCCGCATGCCGTCATGCGCAGCCTCGCGTTCACCGCCACCGGCGCGGATTATTGGAACCAGTTCGCCGCGCTCTGCTGCTCGTGCGGACTCTGCACGCTCTACGCCTGCCCGGAGGAATTGTATCCGAAGGAAGCCTGCGACGATTCCAAGGCCGGGATGCGCCGCCAAAATCTGAAATGGACCGGCCCGATGACCGTCAAGCCGCATGGCATGCGCGATGGCCGTCACGTGCCCATCAAGACCCTCACCCGCAAACTGCACGTGCAGCAATACGACCTGCCTGCGCCACTTTATTCAGGAAAACTCGAACCGAGCCGTCTCGTGTTGCCGCTCAAACAAAGCGCCGGCACGGCGTGCCTGGCAAAAGTGAAGGCGGGCGACCATGTGTCCGCCGGCCAGATCATCGGCGAACCCGCGTCGAACGCGATGGGGTCCATCCTGCACGCGCCGCTCGCCGGCAAAATCACCGGAGTCACCGAACAACAAATCATTTTGGAGAGATAACATGGCTGAGAAATCCATTGGGTTGATCGAACTGTCCAGCGTCGCCGCCGGGTTCCTGGTGGCCGACACGATGCTCAAGGCCGGCAACGTGCGGTTGATTCTGTCCCGCTCGATTTGCTCCGGCAAATACATGGTGCTCATCGGCGGCGAGACCGCCGGGGTCGAAGCCGCCGTGGCCGCCGGCGCGGAAGCCGCCAACGGCTGCCTCATTGACAAATTTGTCGTCGCCAACGTCCATCCCGACGTCATCGCCGCGCTGGGCCGCACCTCGCCGATGGAACCGACCGGCGCGCTGGGCATCCTCGAATCGTTCAACGTGGCCACGCTGTTGCAGGCCGCCGACGCCTGCGCCAAGGCCGCCAACGTGACGCTGATGGAAATCCGCCTGGCCATGGCGCTGGGCGGCAAGGCGTTTGTGACGCTGACGGGCGATGTCGGTTCCGTGCAGGCGGCGGTAGCAGCGGGCCGGCAGGTCATCGCCGAAGCCGGCGTGCTGGTGGGCGCCATCGTCATCTCCCGCCCGCATCCGGACGTTTACCGCGAAGTGATTTGAATTCTGTAGCGGCGGGCTGTGACCGCCGCCATTTTCAACCAAAATCAAAGTTCCATTCGTCGCTTTGCGACGTTTGCCCTTCGGCGTCTTCCGCTCGCGCGTCAGCGGCTTTGCGCAATCCCCCGTTTTGGGATTTGCCAGTGCCGCCAGATTCAGGGATATTGACCGCCGTTTTTCACGGGCCATTTATGAAACCCCAGATTGAAATCTATGACACGACCCTGCGCGACGGTTCGCAGGGCGAAGGCATCAATTTCTCGGTGACGGACAAGCTCCGCATCGCCGAGAAGCTCGACGCGTTCGGGGTCCATTACATCGAGGGCGGCTGGCCCGGCTCGAATCCAAAGGACATGGAATTTTTTGCGCAGGCCAGCCGGCGCAGGTGGAAGAATGCCAAAATCGCCGCGTTCAGCATGACCCGCCGCAAAGGCGTCGCCGTCGAGAACGACGAGTTGATGCGGCAGATTCTCGACGCGAAAACGCCGGTCGTCACCATCGTCGGCAAGACGTGGTTGCTGCACGTCACCGAGGTGTTGCGCGCCAAGCCGGACGAAAACCTGGCGATGATCGGCGACACCATCCGCTTTTTGAAGGACCACGGCAAAACGGTCATCTACGACGCCGAGCACAGCTTCGACGGTTTCAAGGACGAGCCGGAATACGCGCTGGCCACGTGGCAGGCCGCGGAGAAAGCCGGCGCGCAGTGCATTGTGCTGTGCGACACGAACGGCGGCTGTCTGCCGGAGGAAATCGCGCGCATCACCGCGCTGGCCAAGGGCAAACTCACGGCGCGCATCGGCATCCACACGCACAACGATTGCGGCGTGGGCGTGGCCAATGCCCTGGCCGGCCTCGAAGCCGGCGCCACCCAGGTGCAGGGCACCATCAACGGTTACGGCGAACGCACCGGCAATTGCAATCTGACCAGCGTCATCCCGCTGGTTCATTTCAAATTGAAAAAGACCGGCGTGCCCGCGAACTCGCTGGTCAAACTGAAGGAGCTTTCCGAGTTCGTGGACGAAATGGCCAACGTCCGGCACGACCCGCGCCAGCCGTGGGTGGGGCAGACGGCATTCGCGCACAAGGGCGGCATGCACGCCCATGCGATTGACCGCGTCGCGCGCAGCTACGAACATATCCAGCCGGAGGCCGTCGGGAATTACCGCCGCGTGCTCATCAGCGACATGTCCGGCCGCTCGAACATTCTGATGAAGGGCGCGGAACTCGGGTTCAAGCTCAAGCCGGACATGCCGGAGGTGAAAACCATCACGCAGCGCGTCAAGGAACTGGAAAACCTGGGTTACGAGTTCGAGGCCGCCGAAGGCTCGCTCGCGCTGCTCATCGGCAAGACGCTCAAACATCGCGACCCGCTGTTTTACGTGGATGCCTATCACGTTTCCATGCGCCGCGACGCCACGGAATCCGTTTGTGAAGCGACGGTCAAGGTCCGCGTCGGCGCCCGGCGCGCGCAAACGGTGGCGGAGGGCGACGGCCCGGTGAACGCGCTGGACGGCGCGTTGCGCTCGGCGCTGGTGAAGTTTTACCCGCAACTGAAAAAGGTGACGCTCACCGATTACAAGGTGCGAATCCTCGACAGCGACACCGGCACCGCCGCCAAGACGCGCGTGCTCATCGAATCCAGCGACGGCAAGCGCGATTGGGGCACCGTCGGCGTGAGCGAGAACATCATCGAAGCCAGCTTGCAGGCGCTCGTGGACAGCATGGAATTCGCGCTGTTACGCAAATAAACCATTGCTTTGGAGACATCTTGACATCTATACATCGCGATGTATAGTTTTTGCCATGAAAGCTCGAAAACCCATCAAGTATCCGCTGCATAAGAGTCCTGCTGCGGAACTGAAGGAAGCCGCCGTTGCGGATGAGTCGCAAGCTGCGCCGATGGTTCGCACGCAGATTTATTTGAACCGGGAGGAGTACGACTTTGTGCAGGCCGAAGCCCGGCGCCGCAATGAGCCGATGGCGGCGGTAATCCGGAATTTCATTGATGAAAAGATGGAAATCCCCGAGGACGCCTGGACGAACAATCCGATGCTCCGTCCCTGGCCGCATGATCCGGATTGGAAAAGCCACGAAGACGCCGGCATCAACCACGATCATTACCTTTATGGCGTTCCCAAGGATGTGATCAAGGTGAAAGGCAAATGGGTGGACGCCCCGCCGTTGCCGGATGATTATTATGAAAACCGCGCGAGCCGCGATGCCTACGATCGCAAGATAAGAAAGTTGGACGAATCAAAATAATGAATCGGGTTTTTATTGATTCGTCCTTTTGGATCACCTATCGCGAAGAAAACGAGGCGCGCTGGGCGGAAGCGCAACGCATCGTTGCCGAATTGTTCCGGCGGCAAACGCATTTCGTGACGACGTTGCCGGTGATTTGCGAAATCCACGCGGCCTTTTCCCGCAACCCGCGCAAACGGATGCTGGTTTTGAGAGACCTATGCAATAATCCGCTGGTGACGATTGAAGCTGTTTCACCGCAAGACCAGCAGGCCGCGCTGGAACTCTTGCTCCGGCACAAGGATAAAACCTATCCGCTGTGCGACGCGCTTTCTTTCGTCATCATGCGCCGGTTGAAGATTGCGCGCGCGGTGGCGTTTGATGTTCACTTCCGCCAGTTCGGTGAATTTGAAATCATTACCTGATCATGTCTGAAATTTCCAAAGCCTACGAACCGCAGTCCGTCGAGGACAAGTGGTATGACTTCTGGCTGAAGCAGAACTGCTTCACCGCCGACCCGGTGCGCGTGTCGCCCAAGCGCCCGGCGTATTCCATCGTCATCCCGCCGCCGAACGTCACCGGCGTGCTCACCCTGGGCCACGTCCTCAACAACACCATCCAGGACATCCTCGCCCGCAAGGCGCGCATGGACGGCAAGGAAGTCCTCTGGCTGCCCGGCACCGACCACGCCGGCATCGCCACCCAGACCGTCGTCGAGAAAACGCTGAAAAAATCCGGCGAAATCCGGCATCGCGACGATCTGGGCCGCGAAAAATTCCTCGAACGCGTCTGGCAATGGAAGGAAAAGCACGGCGGCATCATCATCCAGCAGCTCAAGAAGCTCGGCGCTTCGTGCGATTGGACGCGCGAACGGTTCACCATGGACCCGGAATATTCGCGCTGCGTCCAGAAGGTGTTTGTGGAGCTTTACAAGAAGGGCCTCATCTATCGCGGCAAACGCATGGTGAACTGGTGCCCCGCCTCGCTCACCGCATTGTCCGACGAGGAAGTCATCATGAAAGAGCAAAAAGGCTCGCTCTATTATTTCAAGGTTGAAGTCGTGGATGTAGGACAGGCGTCGCGCCTGTCTCAAACTGAAAAAATAGAAAATGGAGACAGGCGCGACGCCTGTCCTACGGCTGAAAGCATTCGCTCGACGGGCATCTGGTTAACGATTGCAACCACTCGTCCCGAAACCATTCCCGGCGATACCGCCGTGGCGGTAAATCCGAAAGACCCGCGTTACGCGAAATACATTGGCAAACATGTCATCCGTCCTCTGCCGGCAGAATTTCCGCGCGAACAGAAGCTCATCCCCATCATCGGTGACGAGCACGTGGATTTTGAATTCGGCACCGGCGTGCTCAAGGTGACCCCCGCGCACGATAAGGCGGACTTCGAAATCGGCCAGCGCCACAAGCTGGCGCAGATTGAAGTCATCAGCGCCAACGGCCACATGAATGACTTGGCGGGTGTGGATTTGAAAGGGCTCGACCGTTTCAAGGCGCGCAAAATCGCCGTGGAAAAGCTCACTGAACTTGGTTCATTGGAAAAAGAGGAACCATACACGAACAATGTCGGCTTCAGCGAACGCGCCGACGTGCCGATCGAGCCGCGTCTGAGCGAGCAATGGTTTTTGAAATATCCGAGCGTGGAAAAATCCCGCGCGTGTGTGGAGCAGGCGGATCTCGGAGGGGCGAGTTCCACGAGCCCCACTTCAAGTCAGGGCGTCGCAGAGCTCCGCCCTCCGAAAGATGGGAAAATGCATTTCCATCCGCAGCGCTGGGCGAAGGTTTATGACCACTGGATGGGCGGCATTCAAGACTGGTGCATCAGCCGCCAGCTTTGGTGGGGACACCGGATTCCGGTGTGGAGGCGAAAAATGAAGGTCAAGCCCCAATCTGAATGGACTGAAAACGACAGAAAAGCTGCTGAAGCCATTAAAAACGCGCTTGGGCCATTGGACACGCCCGAAATTCAAGCAAAGAGAGCTGCTAACATCGCACTTCATCCTTTTCAGGAAATAAGTTTCTCCCGCGTTCCTGGAGAAATTTCTTTTCGGGATAAACGGTGCGGAATAGTTGATGATTTCCGAATTGAAGAGGTTGCGACGCTTTCCGCGCACGAAGCAAAGGCGTTGGAAAACATTGGCTTTACCCAAGACCCCGACGTGCTCGATACTTGGTTCAGTTCCTGGCTCTGGCCGTTTGCCACGATGGGCTGGCCGGAGCAGACGCCCACGTTGAAGGCTTTCTATCCAACCACCGATCTTGTCACCGGGCCGGACATCATTTTCTTCTGGGTCGCCCGCATGATCATGGCGGGCTACGAGTTCATGGGCGAGCCGAAGTTCGGCCTCCCAGACGCCATGCCGTTCCGGAACGTCTATTTCACCGGCATCATCCGCGACAAGCAGGGACGCAAAATGTCCAAGAGCCTCGGCAATTCGCCCGACCCGCTCGACCTCATCGCCAAGTTCGGCGCCGACGCGCTCCGGTTCGGCACCATGCGCAGCGCGCCGCTCGGCCAGGACATTTTGTTCGACGAACAGAACGTCGAGCTGGGCCGCAACTTCTGCAACAAGCTCTGGAACGCCTGCCGCTTCCGGCAGATGGTCGGTAGTACCGACTTCCCAATTCAAGGGGAGATCGATCCAAAACTTCTTACGTCCGATGACAAATGGATCCTGCTCAAGCAGGACCAGGCGATTCGTGAAATGAACACCGCGTTCGCCGAATACAAATTCAGCGATGCCACCGCCACGCTCTACCGCTTCTTCTGGAGTGAGTATTGCGACTGGTACGTCGAGGCGAGCAAGGCGGTGTTGGTGAAGCCGGTGACTGAGTTAAATAAGTCAAATGAGCCCAGCGCAACGTCGCGCGACACCACTCATTTAACCAATCACTCATTTAACGATTTAACCAAACATCGCGCCAACACTTTGGCGGTGATCGACTTCATCCTCAGCCACACGCTGCGGTTATTCCATCCCTTCCTGCCGTTCATCACGGAGGAACTCTGGCATGGGATGGGTTACGCCGAGGACATGCCGGAGAACCAGGGCGGCCAGACCATCATGTTCGCGCCGTGGCCCAAGCCGCTTGATGACGATTTCAAATCGCACTACGGCCTGACCGGGCAGGACGAAAAGCACATCGAGGCGCGGAACGAGCTGGTCACCCAGGGCCGCAACCTGCGCCGCACGGCGAACATCGCCGCGAGCAAGAAAATCAAGTTCATCGTCAAACCGGTGCGCGAACTGGCGGCCCACGACGTGGAAGTGCTCAAGCTGCTGCTCAATGCCGAGGCCGTCGAGGTGAACGCGAATTATCAGCCCGGCAAAAACACGATGACCGTGCGCGCCGAACTGGGCGATTTGTATCTGCCGCTGGAAGGCCTGATTGACAAGGCAGCCGAGACCGCGCGGCTGAAAAAGGAACTGGAAAAAATCGAGGCCGAGGCGGCCAAGGTCGAGCAGAAGCTGGCCAACCCGAAGTTTACGCAAAACGCTCCGCCGCAGGTATTGGCGGAACACCGGCAACGCCTGGCCGAATGGCACAGCAAACGCGACCATGTAAAATCCGCCCTCGCCGCGTTGCAAGGTTGAAGAGCGCCGCGATTGTTCAAGCCGGGCACTTTTGGTCTTGAACCGGCGGGGACAAAGGGCTAGTACCGCTTGTCCCAAAAGACAAGTTTGTCGTTTGTTTGATTGCCATGCAACAAACCCGGCGCCAATTTTTGACGGTTGTCCTGCTCATAAGCATATGGGCGGGGATTCAGCCCGCAACAGCCCAATACACCTCCAACTATCAAACCAACACCATCAGCGGTGTGACCAACTATTGGGCGGGCGACTATATCGTTGGCTCAAACACTTTCGCCAACGCGCTGTTGATCCGGAGCGGCGGGGTGCTCAGCAATGCCGACGGTTATGTGGGTTACCTGCCAGCCAGCGTCAGCAACTCGGTGATGGTTGCGGGCGCCGGCTCGGTGTGGACCAACGGCTTCATGTATCTCGGTTACTCCGGCGGTGGAAATACCCTGGTGATCAGCAATGCCGGAAGTGTCGTCGAGATCGGTCAGGCGACGTACGTTGCCTATAACACCACCAGCAGCAGCAACCGCGTCCTGGTTACCGGCACCAATTCGATTTGGAACTGCGGTGGCCATTTCTTCCTGGGAAATTCCGGTTCTGGCAATAGTTTGATCATCAGCAACGGCGGCCAGGTGGTCAATGGTCTGGCCTACGTCGGTGAACTGTCCACCAGCAGCGACAATTGCGCGCTCGTCACCGGCACAAATTCAGTTTGGAACAACTCGGCTTGCCTGATCGGCGACAGTGGCAGTAATAACAAGATGGTCATCAATAAAGGTGGCCGCGTGGTCTGCAATTACGCACATCTCGGCTTCTCTGGTCCGTCCGGCGGCAATACGGCCTGGATTTCGGACAGTAATTCAGTGTGGGATGTATCCGCTTCGGCTGCGATATTGTCGGTGGGCTTGTATGGCCCGGGTAACAGTGTCGTCGTCACCAACGGCGGACAAATATTGGGCTATTATGTTTACGTGGGAAATGCTTCCAGCGGCAATTCCATGCTGGTAACCGGTCCCGGTTCGAGCCTTCCCGTCAATTGCTACATTTACACCGGCTACCAGGGCAACAACAACTCGTTCACCGTCGCCAACGGCGCCGCGGTGTCGGACAAATTCTGCTATATCAGCGACGCGGTCGGCAGCAGCAACAATGCGGTGTTGGTTGCGGGCACCAATTCCTCCTGGCAGAACAGTTGCAGCGTGTTCGTCGGCTTTGACGGCGTGGACGGAAGTTTGACCATCAGCAACGGCGCGACGATGAGCACCGGCGGAGCGTTTGGAGTGAGTCACGACGGCGCCCTCGGGGTCGATTCCACCAGCAGTAACAACTGCGCCCTGGTCACGGGCGGCGGCTCGGTTTTGAACTGTGCCGACAACATGTACGTTGGTCTGAATGGCCCGGGCAACCGCCTGGTAATCAGCAACGGCGGCCGGGTCATTAACAGCAATGGTTTTGTGGGATCGAATCCCGGCAGCGACAACAACAGCGTGCTGGTCACAGCCACCAATTCGGTTTGGTCCAACAATGCCGACCTGTACGTCGGGGATTTCAGCATGGGTAACAGCCTGGTGATCAGCAACGGTGGCCGGGTCATCAACGGCTATGGTTATCTGGGGCGGGTCGCCGGCAGTGACAACAACAGCGTAATGGTCATAGGCACCAATTCGGTCTGGACCAACCATGCCAACTTGTATGTCGGATGTTACGGCAGCGGCAACAGTCTGGTGATCAGCAACGGCGGCCGGATCACCGACGATTATGGCACGATTGGATATGACACCAACAGCTTTAACAATCAGGCGCTGGTTGCCGGGGCCGGTTCATTCTGGAGCAACTCAACGGTGGTATTTGTCGGCGACTTCGGTTCCGGCAACAGCCTGACGATTCGCGATGGAGGGCTGGTGACTGATTACTATGGTCTGGTGGGCGAGGAAGATCCGAGCGGCTACAACACCGTGTCCGTGGGATCCGGCGGCGTCTGGCGCAATCAGCAGCTTTGTGTCGGCGATCTGGGATCGGAGAACACCTTGTTTGTGGAAGGCGGATCGGTTTACGCCACCAATCTGGAAGTAGGCTACGATCCGCTCTACTATGACAACCTTGTCCAGTTGGACGGCGGCCAGGTTATTGTCACCAACCAGGCTCACAGCGCCGTGTTGGAAGTGTATGGCGGCACGTTCCTGCTCAATGGCGGTACGCTGCGCGTGGACACGCTGATCGTGACCAATGAGGGCGCTCAATTCATGCACGCCGGCGGCACGCTGATTTACCGGAGCCTCCAGCTCAACCCAAACCAGAGCGTCGTCGGCGACGGCATCCCGAACTGGTGGAAGCAGAAATACGGCTTCGACCCGTTCGATCCCACTGTTGCCGGCGCTGATCCCGATCATGACGGCGTGAACAATTTGCAGGAATATCTGGACGGGACCAACCCGACCAATGCCGCGTCGCGGTTCACCATCACCTCGCTGGCGTTGACCAATGGAAATGTTCGGGTGCACTGGTCGGCGGTCGGAGGCCAGCACTACGTTTTGCAGACGAACTCGGGATTGGGCACCGCTTTCTCTGACGCCAGCCCCGTGATCGCCGTGCCCGGCGCGGGCGAAACCGTGACCAACTATCTTGATCCGGGGGCCGCGACCAACAGCAAAACTCATTTCTACCGCGTGCGGATTGCTCCGTGACCCGGCAGCTTCATTCCTTCCACCGATTACCCGGATTTCACCGGCTGGTTTGACGCCAGGCTCTGTCACGGCTGGTCAAAGCTGCGGTCAGCCCGGGGGCATTTCCAGGCATGGTTTGACAAAAATCTCGACCGCGAGTCCTTCTGCTGGCATCAAGTCAGGTTGTGAATTTACAAGCCGCACAAAAAGCCGCCGTCCTGGCTGCGCGCGCCGCCGGCAAACTCATGCTGGCCAACTGGCACGCGCCCAAACGCGTTAATTCCGCTTACGCCCACGACATCAAGCTCGAACTCGATGTGCGCTGCCAGAAGCTCATCGAGAAAACTCTGCGCGCCGCGTTCCCGCAAATTTCCCTGCTTGGCGAGGAGGGTTGCTCCGGCGATGCGAACAGCGAATACCGCTGGGTGGTGGACCCGATTGACGGCACGGTGAATTATTTCCACGGCATGCCCCACGCCGCAGTGTCCATCGCCTTGCAGGTTCGAAGTCCACAGTCCACAGTCCACAGTCGGGCAACCAAGCCATCCTCGCACCAAACCATACTGGGTGTTATTTACGGGCCGTTCACGGATGAGCTTTGGACGGCCACGCGCGGCGGGCCGACGCGGTTGAATGGCCGTGTTGTCCGCGTCAGCCGTTGCGCGCGCGTGGAGGACGCCGTCATCGCAATGGGTTTTTCCAAGAGCAAGCTGAACCTGGAGAAAAGCCTGCCGCACGTGAACCGGCTTTCCCGGCGCGCGATGAAAATCCGCATCATGGGTTCCGCCGCGCTTGAGCTGGCCTATGTGGCTTGCGGGCGGCTGGACGCCTATGTCGAGCGCACCATCAATTTGTGGGACATCGCGGCGGGCGCGTTGCTGGTGGAATGCGCCGGCGGCGAATTTTACACGCGGCCCGCACCGGGCGGAAAGTTCCGCATGTGCGCCGACAACGGCCGGCTGCGCCGGAAACTCCAGGTCGGAAGTCTGCTCAAATAAAACGGCAGTGTTCTCATCTGGTGGCGGCGGTGCTGCCGCACCCACCACCTGCATATCAGGATGCCACCAAAAAAACGGCCAATTGCGCGTTATTTCAGGGTATGATATAATCCTGTTTGTATCAGAACATGAAGCACCGACGTATCCTCCGTAACGTTTTGTTTTTTGGAACCCTGGCGTTTTCGGCCTCCGCTGTACCGGTGATTGATCCGATTCCCAGCGCCAGCATTCCCGCCGGCAAGACGCTGATCCTGCCGGTCACCGCTACGTCGCCCAATGGCCGGCCGTTGACGTTTACGGCCACCAGCAGCACCAATCGCATTACCATCGAAATCCACACCAACAATCCATTCTGGAAAATGTCCGTGGTGCAGGCGGCGGCGGGGAATCCGCCGGGATCGTTTCCAACGCCATTCCGCGGCGGCGTGGTAACGGTGACGAATGTCGGCGACATGACGTTCATGCTGTTTCGCGACCTCGCGCCGCACACGGTGGATGTGATCCAGGGCTTGACGGCGGGCGGCCTGTACACCAGCAACACCATTTTTCACCGCGTTATTGCCGGGTTCATGAACCAGGGCGGCGACCCAATGACGAACGGCACCGGCGGTCCGGTTTTTCGTTACAACGACGAGTTTAATCCGAAGGCGATTTTCAGCGGCAACGGCCAGTTGGCACTGGCCAACTCCGGGAAAGACACAGACGGGTCGCAGTTTTTTATCACTGTTGCGCCGTACCGGTCCGGTGATTTTGGTTACACCCTGTTCGGCCAGCTCCTGCGCGGATTCAATGTGCTTTCAAACATCAACAACACGGCAACCGGCGCCAACAACCGTCCGCTTGCCGATGTCATCATCACCCGGGCTTCGTTCGTGCCTGACAATTTTGACACCGTTCTCACTCTCACCGGTACCAACGCCGTCGGGGTTGCCGGAACGATCAGCGTCGTCGCCGATGACGGCGCGGGTGGGCGCGCGACCAATTCCTTTACGGCCACCACCGTCACCGATACGCAAAACGAGCCGCCATTTTTATATCCAAACACGGTTACCAACCTCGTCGCGCCGGTGAATGGCCGGCTGACGAACACAGTTACCGCGCTCGATTTGGAAGGCGACACGTTTTATTGGTTTATCTATATTCTGGATCTAAACGCCACTAATTCCACCTTCAGCCTGGTCAATGGCCAACTACAGGCAATCGTCGTCCCCGACGCTAACTACGCTGGTCCGGCAGGTTTTCAGTTTGTGGTAAGTTCGAGCCCGAACTGGAATCTTTACTTTCAAACCTACCCCCACAACCCAGAACTATGGCCTCCTTATGATTTACAGACCTACACCTTTGCCTTTGGCGACACGGTGATTTCCGCGGTCCCGACCAATTTCACCGCGACGGCGCTCATGCCGTTCACGAACCGGCTGATGGTCACGTTCACCAACGGCGTACCGAACAGTTCCACCAACAGCTTCACCGCGTCCATCAACTGGGGCGACAACTCAACCAATGGCGGGTTGATTGTAACCAATCTCACCGGGCGAAAAGAGGCGCGCGGATCGCACACCTACACCAACGCGGGGAATTATCCGGTTTACCTCACCCTCCAGAGCACACACGGCGCGAGCGCGACGGTCGTATGCACCGCCAGCGTCCCGCCGGTCGTGAACCTGACGCGGACGGGCACAAACAGCGTGGTGCGCTGGCCGGCCTGGGCGACTGATTATCAGCTTCAATCCGCCACCAACCTCGCCGGGCCGAACTGGCCGGCGGTCACCAATTTCTTCGTGCTGACCGGCTATGACAGCGCAATCACCAACAGCACGACCAGCGCCGCCATTTTCTTCCGGTTGAAACAGTAAAAAGGGAGGGCGGAAAATCACATGGTTCGTGGTTCCAACAACCCTCTGTGTCGAGGTTACTTCGTCGTTAAAAACTCCTTCAGCTTTTCCAATGCCCTGGCGCGGTGGCTCAACCGGTTTTTCACGTCCCCATCCAGTTCGGCGAACGACTGCTCGAATCCCACCGGCACAAACAGTGGATCATAACCAAAGCCGTTTTTCCCCCGCGGCTCGAAACCAATCCGTCCTTCACAGGCGCCGTCAAACAATTGTGGACTGTGGACTGTGGACTGTGGACTGTGGACTTCAACCAGCGCGATGACACAGTGAAATCGCGCGCGGCGCTTTTCGAACGGAACGTCCTTGAGCAGTTGCAACAACCGGGCGTTGTTGTCCGCGTCGGGTGTATTGCCGGATTTGGCGGAATCCGGTGCGGCAAAGCGCGCCGAATGCACGCCCGGCGCGCCGCCCAACGCGTCCACCTCCAGCCCTGAATCGTCGGCCAGCACGAAAAGAGGTGACGAGCGGCGGGTGGGAGGAAAATTGATGGCCAGCCAGCGCGCCAGTTCAACGGCTTTCTTCGTCGCGTTGCCGGCGAAGGTGTTGGCGTCCTCCACGACTTTGGGCGGGTCGGGAAAATCGTTGAGCGTGAGGATTTGGGACGCGCCGCCAAGAATGGCGCGAATTTCGCCCACCTTGTGGGCGTTGCGAGTGGCAATCACGATGGTCGTCACGCGGAAACGATAGCAGTCAGATTTTTACGCGCAACCCATCAGCTTCGATGGCAAATTTCGCGGCAGCACTGGCCGGATTTGACCCGCGACCCGGCCGCAATCCAGCAACCCGGCCAGATGCGCGGGGAATATCAGGTGCCCGCGTGCTTGGCTTCAGCGGCTGATTGTTTTTGCTCCCATTCGGCATGCGCCTTCTCCAGGCACTGTGGACAAATGCCGTGGGTAAAATCAGCGCCCGCGTGTTTATGGAAGTAGGCTTCAACCTGATCCCAGTATCCCTTGTCATCACGGACGCGTTTGCACCAGGCGCAGATGGGCAGCATTCCCTGCAACGTTTTGACTTGATCGAGCGCATCCGCCAGCCGTGCCGAAACCCGTCTTAACTCCAGCAGCGTCATGACCTGCCGCGACAGAGCCTGCATGGTCTTCAATTGTTCGGCGGAAAGGCGGCTGGGTTGACGATCAACGACACAGAGTGTTCCCAGGGCCCATCCTTCCGGGTTAATCAGTGGAAAGCCCGCGTAAAACCGGATATGCGGTTCGCCCGTGACCAGCGTGCTGTCGGCAAACCGCCGGTCCTTCGTTGCGTCTCTGACGATGAGGGGTTCGTTCTGGAGAATCGCATGCGCACAGAAGGCGGCGTCACGGGACGTTTGTTGCTCCATCAATCCCACTCTCGATTTAAACCACTGCCGGGTTTCGTCCACCAGGGAAATCATGGCGATGGGAACCTTGCAAATATGCGACGCCAGAATAGTGATGTCCTCGTAGGACTGTTCGGTCCCGGTATCGAGAATATGATATTCCTTCAGGGCCGCGAGCCGTTCGGCTTCATTGGTTGGGATCGGGGCTTTCATTTTTCAATGGCATTTTAGTGCGGAATAAACCGCGACCGGCACCGTCAGGGCCAAAACGGCATCCCCATTCGGGATCATGGCTGGCCGGTCGCGATGAGTCATAAGTAAAACGACATAATTGTCATATTCATAGTAACTTATCACAAATTGCGCGAAATCAAAGTATTTGTTGTGGCCGGAAGTTTCACCGGCTGATACATGCGCCGCAAGTGTTGTAGTCGCGCTTGTTAAAGCGCGGCTGCAGTGATTCAAGAGTTGGCCTGCCAAAAAGCGATGATTTGTTCCCAGACATTCGGCAGCCGGAACAAGATCGTCCCGTGATCGTCCCCGGTAAATTCCCAGAGGCGTTTGGGGCCGGCATAACCGTCGTAAAGACGGCGGCCCAATTTCTCCGGCACCACCTGATCTTGGCCCGCCACCAGCACGCCAACCGGACCGTGATAGTTGCGCAGATAATCCTCCGAGGGGAAGCGGTCCACGAGCAGCAAGTCCACTGGAAGCATTGGATAATGATACTGTGCGGCATCGGCCAGCCGGTTGTAGGGCGCAAACAAAACCACCCCGGCAACCTGGTCGGGATGAGTTCCGGCCAGAAACGCGGCCACGCCGGTCCCGAGCGACTCGCCCACCAGATAAACCGGCCTGTTTGTGGCGAGCAGTTGAAATGCTTCATTGGCGGCGCGAAATAAACTCTTCTGGTTCGGTGAACCCGGACGGTCCGCATAACCGGGATATTCCAAGATGAACACGTCGAACGCGGCAATGCCCTGGATGACGTCCGCGTAATGGGCGCAGCCGGTCGCGCAACTGCCATTGCCATAGACGATCAACACCCGGCCCCCGGCCGGTTGTCCGGGCGACAGGCGTTTCATCCCGATGGCCTGCCCGGCGGGATTCTTCCAGCGTTCAAGCTTTGCCGTCCGGGCCATTTGCCCCACCTGTCCTGAAGCATAGACCGGAGGAATGTAGATCAGCCGCCGTTGAAAAATTGCAACGACCACGCAGACCGCCAGATAGAATACCAGGCCAGCCCGCAGCAGCCAAACGACACAGTCAAGGCATCCGCGGAGTGTGAGTTTGGTGCGCCGGGTGGTTTGGCTCATGCGAAGTAATAATTACAAAATCCCGATCAAAGCACGAATTGAAAAACGGGTGAGGAGCCATTCGTCTTTAAATCATCTTGCCGGCTCTGACTAATTGGAGGCGGGCTGGCCCCCGCCGCGCCCGAAGCGGGAAGCCTGTCCTGTGCTTCTATTTCAATTCCCGATCAAGGCCGCGCCGATGACGCCGGCGGAATCGCCGATCTCATGCTTGACGATGGGCGTTTCGAGGCTGTCGCTGAAGACCTGTTTCGCCACTGCCGCCACGCCTTCGGTGTAGAGCGCATCAAAATTGGAGACGCCGCCGCCAAGAACGACCACGTCCGGGTCCAGCACGTCAATGAGGTTGGCCAGGGAACGGCCGAAGTTGTGGAAGAAAACCCTCATGAACTCCGCCGACTTCGCGTCGCCGGCGTAATAATCCTGCACGATTTTCTTGAACGGCCTTTTTCCCCCGAACTGTTCGGCGTAACGCGCCTCCAGTCCGCTGCCGCTGATCAACGTCTCCACGCAGCCGCGCTGGCCGCAGTAGCACAGCGGGCCGTCCGGGGCGATGGACATGTGGCCCCACTCACCGGCAATGGCCTGTGGACCGGTGATGACCTCGCCGTTGTGAACAATGCCGCCGCCACAGCCCGTGCCCATGATGACACCGAAGACCAGTTTCTTTCCCCGGCCCGCCCCGTGCAGCGCCTCGGCCAGCGCAAAACAATTGGCGTCGTTTTGGATCTCAATTTTCCGGCCGAGCATCCGTTCGAGGTCCGCCTTCAACGGCTGGCCGTTCATGCAAACCGTGTTGGAATTTTTCAACAACCCGGTGCGCGGAGAAACAGCCCCGGGCGTGCCGATGCCGAACGTATGCGCCGCGCCCTGGATGCCGGCAGCCAGTTCGTCATACAGCCCCTTGATGCGGTCCAGGATGTGGGCGTAACCCTTTTCCTGCTGCGTCTCCACGCGCTTGCGGAAAAGCTCCTTCCCTTGGGCATCCAGAATAATGCCTTCAATCTTTGTGCCGCCGAGGTCTATGCCGATTTTGTATTTTGACATGATTGGATAAACCCTTGATTTTATTGGGGCCAGATTGCGCTGCGAGGGGCCAGAACGCAAGATGATTGGCGGTTTGACAGTGTGTTTCTGGTCTTTACGCGACCGGCGTGTTTTTCCATGTTCTTGGCTGGTTTAATGGTCTTGTTGGCCTCATCCCAAAAACGTAGATAATTTGAACGGGGGTGGAAAAGCAAGACGTGGTGGGTAATAACATCGTAGCGCAGACATTCTTGTCTGCGGGTTCACGGGACTTTCCAATCCCATGTTGAACTGGCGACTGGAAAGTCGCCAGAACCCGCAGGCTGGAAAGCCTGCGCTACACCGTCGAACGCGTGTGAGCACGTTTTTTTACCTCGGATGTATTTACCGTGGAATTTCGGCCCGCGAGGGCTTAGGTTGTGGCCATGTTTCTGGCCATGACGAACAAAGCGAAACGGTTGCTCTACTTTGGTTACATCCAACAGGTGCGGACCAAGGACCTCCAGCGCGGACTGGAAGAGATGCCGGCGCTGCTGGCCGATTTGCCGCCCGGCTTCCACTTGCTGGTGGACCTGGCCCGGCTGGAATCCATGGAACCCGCCTGCGCAACACAAATCGGCAAGGTGATGGAATTGTGTGATCAGCACGGCGTGGGACTGGTGGTCCGCGTCATTCCCGATCCGGCGAAAGACATCGGGCTGAACATGCTTTCCATATTCCATTACCCGCACCATCCGCGGGCGGTCACCTGTAAGACCATGAGCGAGGCGGCCAAACTCCTTTCACTTTAGGGCGGCACCTGCCCGCCGTGAGAAATTTGCAACGGTCATAAACCGCCGCTACAGTTTAATACCAGCAGTTCTCCACTGGTTCAGATCAGTCCCCGTCGGCGCGCGATGCCACTGCCAAAGTCAGGTTCATGGAAATGGCCATAATCAAATTGCCTCAGCCGGCTCCGTTCGTTATTGTCCGTGGCCATGAAATCACTTTTTTTCCGTCCCGGACTGGTCGTTCTCTTTTTTTCATTCGCTTTTGTCACCCTGGCTGATACTGCCAATGGGCCGGGCGATCGCGTCTCCCTCAACGCCGGCTGGCGGTTTGCCCGGTTCGACCCCATCCCCGACGGCTCGGTTCCGCCCAAGCCGGTCCAACCGGCCAGGGCGGTCACGGCTTCGTCGGAGGAAACCGACAAAGGCAACACGGCGAACATGGCGATTGACGGCGACTCCAACACGCGGTGGTGCGCCGCCGATGGAAGCATGAACCAGTGGCTCGCGGTTGATTTCGGCAAAATCACACCGCTCGGCTCGGTGGAAATTGAGTGGGAATTCGAACTCGCTTATCAATACAAGGTCGAGGTTTCCGACGACGGGAAGGCTTGGAAGACCGTGGTGGACCGCACGCAGAATCAAGACGTGGCGCGCCTCGACAAGGCGGCTCTTGGCAGCACGGGCCGGTTTGTGCGCGTAACGGTCACCGGCGTGCCTGAAGAAAAATGGGCGAGCATTTGCGAACTACGCGTGCTCGATCCGGCGGGCAACCGGCTCCAACCCGCCGGAGGCGTGCCAGTGACTGGTGACAAACGGCTCCAGCCGGTTGCGCCGGAGGATGGCGCGGCGGTCTTTCCGGAGAGCACGGTGGAGTTCAACGATTCCGACTGGCGTAAGCTGAACCTGCCGCACGACTGGGGCATCGAAGGACCGTTCAAGCAGGAGTATCCCGGCGAGACCGGCAAACTTCCGTGGTGGGGCACCGGTTGGTATCGCAAACACCTGGAGGTTCTCGCATCCGACCAGGGCAAAAAAATTTATTTGGATGTGGATGGCGCGATGTCGCACGCAAAAGTCTGGCTCAATGGCCAGCTCGCCGGCGGCTGGCCCTACGGTTACGCTTCGTGGCGCGTGGACCTGACTCCGTTTGTCAAGTTTGGCGGGGACAATGTGATCGCCATCCGCCTCGACAATCCGCGGGATTCCTCACGCTGGTATCCGGGCGGCGGCATCTACCGGAACGTCTGGCTTGTCAAGACCGCGCCGATCCATGTCGCGCATTGGGGAACCTACGTCACCACGCCGGAAATCAGCGCCAAGGCGGCGACGGTGAAAATCCGGGTCAACGTGGACAATGAAACGGCTTCCGATTCCGCCGTGACCGTAAAAAATGAAATTTTCGAGCTGGGCGCGGACAACGTCAAAGGAAAACCCGTCGCGTCATTGGCCACCGAGGGTGTCAAAATTGCCGCGCACCAGTCCCAGTCGAGCGAAAGCCAGATCGTCCTTCCCGATCCGAAATTATGGAGCATCGAAAAACCGCAGCGCTATGTCGCCGTCACCTCCATTGAACAAAACGGCAAGCAGGTGGACAGCTACGAAACGCCCTTCGGCATCCGCACCATTCAGTTTACGGCGGACAATGGATTTCTGTTGAACGGCAAACGCGTGCCGCTGAATGGTGTTTGCGACCATCACGACCTCGGCGCGCTCGGCGCGGCCATCAATACCCGCGCATTGGAACGGCAGATTCAAATCCTCAAGGAAATGGGTGCCAACGCCATCCGTACCAGCCACAATCCGCCGGCGCCGGAACTGCTCGATTTGTGCGACCGCCTCGGCATGGTGGTGATGGACGAGTCGTTCGACTGCTGGAAGCGCGGCAAATCGCGGAACGATTATCAACGGCTGTGGGACGACTGGCATGAAAAAGACTGGCGTGCGGAACTCCGCCGCGACCGCAATCATCCCTGCATCATTCTCTGGAGCATCGGCAATGAAGTCGGCGAACAAAACTCGCCGGCGGGGCCGGAAATTGCCGAGGAACTGACCCGCATCGCCCATGAGGAAGATCCGACCCGGCCGACAACGGCGGCCTGCAGCGACGGTCGCGCCGCGTTCAACGGTTTCCAGAAGCACGTGGATGTCTTTGGCTATAATTACAAGCCGACCGATTACGGCCGGGCGCATGAGACCAATTCAACCCTGCCGATCTTCGGCAGCGAAACCGCTTCGTGCATCAGTTCGCGCGGCGAGTATTTCTTCCCGGTCAGCAACGACAAAAACGATGGCAAGGCCGATTTCCAGATGAGTTCCTATGACCTTTACGCGCCGCCTTGGGCGACGCCGCCGGATTGGGAATTCAAGGGGCAGGATGAATTTCCCTATGTCGCCGGCGAATTTGTCTGGACCGGTTTCGATTATCTCGGCGAGCCGACGCCTTACAATGGCGACATGAGCAACCTGCTGAATTTCACCGACCCGGCCGAGAAGGCCCGGATGCAAAAGGAACTGGAAGCGCTGGGCCGGATCAAAGTGCCGTCGCGCAGTTCTTATTTCGGCATCATTGACCTCGCCGGTTTCCCGAAGGACCGCTACTACATCTACCAGGCGCGCTGGCGTCCGGATTTTCCCATGGCGCACATCCTGCCGCACTGGAACTGGCCGGACCGCGTCGGGCAAATCACGCCGGTGCATGTTTATACTTCCGGCGACTCGGCGGAACTTTTCCTGAACGGCCAGTCGCTCGGGCTGAAGAAAAAGGGACAATATGAATACCGCCTGCGCTGGGACGACGTGGTTTATCAACCCGGCGAACTCAAGGTGGTGGCCTACAAGAACGGCAAAAAATGGGCAACCGATGTGATGAAGACGACCGGCCCGGCGGCCCGGCTCAAATTGCAGGCCGACCGCAATACCATCCGGGCTGACGGCCAGGATTTATCGTTTATCACCGTGACCGTTGCGGACAAGGACGGCCTGCTCGTGCCGCGCTCCAAGAACCGGGTCCACTTTGACATCACCGGCCCCGGCGAAATCGTGGCGACCGACAACGGGGATGCGACCAGTTTTGAATCGTTCCAGTCGCATGATCGCAATGCGTTCAACGGACTTTGTCTGGTGATTGTCCGTGCGAAGGCCGGCGAGACGGGGAATATCACGCTCCGGGCCACAGCCGAAGGTCTGGCCGCCGCCGAGATACCCATCGCAACCATGCCGGCCCATTAACCTTTTTCCCGCGCGCCGGGCGCGGGAATTGTGCCGTTTGGAATTCTTGCCATCACAAAAGGCGAACGGGAAACCGTTTGCCTTTCGTGTCCGCAGCTGCGTCTCGTAAGAGCGCGGCAAACTTTTTCAGCATCGGTAGTGTTCCGGTTTGTAGGGGCCGTCCACCGGCACGCCAAGACGATCGTTTGCGCTTCTCGCCCCGGCTAATTTCGCTTTTCGATCTTCACTTCCACCGACAGGGTTCGGTCGGTTGTTCCTTTGTAGGTGCCACTCACGGGCGCCACGTCGGCGTAATCGCGGCCCACGCCGATTTTCACGTAGGTTTCATCCGGCTGGCAATTATGAGTGGGATCCAGCGCCTGCCAGCCGGTGCCGGGCACAAAGACTTCCATCCACGCATGGGTGGCGCTGGCGGCCTGGGTCGCGAGATAACCGCTGACGTAGAGCGCGGGAATCCGCAGGGAACGGCAGAGACCGATCATCACGTGGGCAAAGTCCTGGCAAACGCCGCTGCGTTGCTCCAGCACGTTGCGCATGTGGGTATGAACGTGTGTGGATTTGGGTTGATACGTCAGCGTGCCATGCACGTACTGCATCAACCGCAAGGCGGTCTGCCATACGTCGTCCTCGCCGTGCGTCGCGTCCACGGCCAGCCGCCACGCTTCCGGCGTCAACTCTACGTAACGGCTGCCTTGAACGAAATCGTAGCAGCGTCCGTGCTGGAGCGATTCCGGCAGGCGCGACAGGTTTGCGGGCCGGGCGTCGAGCGGCAGCGACTGGTTCGTCCGCGTTGTGACTTCGAGCCGGCTTTCGATGGACAACGCGGAGTGCGGCTCGGGAATTTCAAAGTGATGGACGCAGTTCGAGTTAAAGTCGTGGTAATGCCGCAGCCGCGCCGGGGGCAGCACTTTGAGCAGGAACGACTCCACAGTCTGGTGTTCGTTGGAGAGGGGCTGTAGGCGGACTTCGTTAAAACTCTCGCGTACGGGCGAGGCATACGCGTAGTGCGTGCGATGGAGAATTTCAAATTTCATCGCGGCGGTGGTTAACAAAACGTGCCAGTCCCGGCGAGCCGAAAAGCTCACCCGAACCGCCCGGGCCGGGCCGATGTCTGCTGTTGCTGCTCTTCCTGCTGCACAAACTCATCTTCGCCTCCAGGCAGAAAGGCATGGAAAATATAGGTGTTGAACAGCGCTTCGCCGATGGCGTTAAGCTTGAGCTGGGTCTGGTCGAGATAATCATGCAGGCCATTTTCAAAAATCTCCTCGATGGTGCTGAATTGAAGGTCGGCCACGAGCCGCCCGGCCAGCTTCTCGCCGTCATTCGAGAAACGTCCTTCCGACACGCCGGAAATGTGGCGGAGGGCGTCGTTGAGCCCATCCGCGCAAAACCGGACCGAGCGCGGGAAATCCTCGTTCAGCAGCAGAAATTCCGCCACGTGCCGCGGATGCACCTCGCCACCATAGATGGATTTGTAGGCGTCCCACGCGCTGCACGAACGCACAATGGCCGTCCAGCCCAGCGCTTCGGTCTGGCTGACGGATAGCGGCAGGCCGCGCGCCGGCAGGCTGTGATGGCGGATGTCGAGAATGCGCGAGGTCTTGTCCGCGCGTTCAATGAACTTGCCCGCCTGGCTGAACCACCAGCCTTCGTTGTGAATGTGCGTGGCGTAGCTCAGTCCAATCAGCAGCAGCGAGCTGGCCTTGATCTCGTTGAAAAAATCCGTGGGGCTGTCGTGCCACATCTGCCGCGCCTGCGGCGATTGCACGAAGAGATAAAGCCGGTTCAGCTCCACCCAGGTTTCGACGGCGATCTGGTCGCGCACCATCCGCGCGTTTTCGCGCGCCTGGCAGACGGACGAGACGAGCGAGTTCGGGTTGTCCGGCGCGAACACCATGAACTCCGCCACGGCTTCCGCGCTGGCGCTTTGATGCCTTGCCACGAAGGCGTCGTGATCACCGGTGGTCTGGATGATCGGCAGCCAGTGCTCGCGCATCTGCGCGTCGTTCAAGCTGCGGTAATCGAGCAGAAGCTGCAGGTTCACGTCCAGAATGCGCGCGATGTTCTCCGCGCGTTCGACATAACGCGACATCCAGTAAAGCGAGTTGGCAACGCGGGAAAGCATTTCTCAAGAGGGAAACATCCAACATCCAACATCCAACGCCCAACATCCATCGGACCGGACACTGGGCAATTCCGTAATTGGTTGTTCGATGTTGGATGTTGGTTGTTGGATGTTCATGCTTCTATTCATCCCCATAAAGCACCCACGTGTCCTTGCTGCCGCCGCCTTGCGATGAATTCACCACCAGCGAACCTTTCCGCAGCGCCACGCGCGTCAGTCCGCCGGGCACGATCACGGGTTTCTCGCCGTAAAGAATGAACGGCCGCAGATCAACGTGCCGCCCTTCGAAGCCGCCTTCGACAAACGTCGGATGGCACGACAGCGAAATCATCGGTTGCGCGATGTAATTGCGCGGGTCGGCCTCGATGCGTTTGCGGAATTCCTCGATCTCGGCACTGGATGCCTTTGGCCCCATCAACATCCCGTAGCCGCCGGATTCGTTGGCCGCTTTCACAACAAGTTTATCAAGATTGGCGAGGATGTATTTCCGGTCCGCCTCCTCGCTCGCCAGATACGTGGGCACGTTCGGGATGATTGGCTTTTGGTCCAGGTAATACTCGATCATCCGCGGCACGAAATAATACATCACCTTGTCGTCGGCGATGCCCGTGCCGATGGAATTGGCGAGCGACACGTTGCCGGCGCGGTAGGCGCCGACCAGACCTGGCACGCCGAGCATCGAATCACGGCGAAAAACCGTCGGATCGAGAAAATCGTCATCCAGCCGCCGGTAAATCACGTGGACCGGTTGCAGCCCCTTGGTGGAGCGCATGAACACGTGCTCGTCCTGCACGAACAGGTCGCGGCCCTCGACGATTTCGATGCCCATCTGCCGCGCGAGATACGTATGCTCAAAATAGGCGCTGTTGCTGGCGCCCGGCGTCAACAGCACCACTCGCGGATACGCGACGCCCGGCGGCGTGATGTATTGCAGCATCTTCAGCAGTTCCTGCGGGTAATGATCCACCGGTTGCACGCCGACGCTCTCGAACATTCCGTGGAAGGCGCGTTTCATCGCCCGGCGGTTTTCCAGCACATAACTCACGCCGCTGGGACAACGCCCGTTGTCCTCCAGCACCAGGTATTCGCCTTTTTCATTGCGAATCAAATCCGTGCCGCAGACGTGGATGTAAATGTCCTTGGGCACTTCAAAATTCACGAACTCGCGCCGGAAATGTTTCCCGGACAAAACGTAATGAGCCGGAATCACGCCGTCCTTGAGGATCTGCTGCTGATGGTAAATGTCGTGCAGGAACAGGTTGAGCGCCGTGATGCGCTGGACCAGTCCGCGTTCGAGCATCTCCCATTCCTTTGCGGGAATGATGCGCGGCACGAGGTCGAACGGAAAAATGCGCTCCGTGCCGCGGGAATCGCCATACACATTGAACGTCACGCCCTGCCGCAAAAACGCGAGGTCAACGGCGTGGCGCTTGGCGGCAAATTCCTCGGCGGCCAGTCGCGAGAGAGCGCTCTGCAATTTCTCGTAGTGGGGCAGCACGCCGCCTTCGCGGCCGAACATCTCGTCGAAAAATCCGTTCACGCCATAGTTCGCGAGCAGCGAACCCGGCAGTTGAGTTTTTGCCAGCGAGGTCATTTTGCGTCAGTGTTGTTTAATAAATTATTCTTCCGCGCCCCCGGAAACGCCCGGTTTTGCGCGAATTGTCCGTCAATTCAACCATCCGCCCTCCTTTTAGCAGCCGCCTTGCCATAAAGCAAAAAGGCGAACGGTTTCCCGTTCGCCTTTCATGTTTTCTGTAGCCGCGTCTCGTAAGAGCGCGGCAAACTTTTCAATACCGGTAGTGCTCCGGTTTGTAAGGTCCTTCGACTGGCACGCCGAGGTAGTCGGCCTGTTTCTT
>Ga0265323_10000288_pt1 | contig 29088 bp, 21 predicted proteins | sample 41225metaG_FD_193580 | JGI IMG/M metagenome (GOLD analysis project Ga0265323, IMG submission 193580) | Rhizosphere microbial communities from Carex aquatilis grown in University of Washington, Seatle, WA, United States - 4-12-25 metaG | ecosystem: Host-associated > Plants > Roots > Rhizosphere...
TACTTTTGAATATTTGGCGATAACTGGACATGAATGCGAAAAGCTGACCTATGGAGTAATGGCTTCGCACTCCACAGGCTAAAGAAAACATCGAACATTCAACATCGAACACCGAACGTCGAATAAGTAACGGTAAAAGCTGACACGCAAAACAAATTAGAAATTGGGAAAGCAGAAAGCTGAAATTCACATCAAGACAAAAGCGGAAATATGAAATTTGGAAAACAGAAATTTATTTCTACTTTCCAAATTTCTGCTTTCAGCTTTTTCCGTAACGACACTTCGTGCCGGTCAATTCGCAGGCCGCTTTTTGCCAGGCCCGCGATCTACTGATTGCGTATTTGTTTTGCTGTCGCACACACCGCGCAGAAATCGGGAAAACAGAAACCATTTCCCGCTTTCAACTTTCCCGATTTCAGCTTTGCCATTGATTTCCCCGGCCCGTGAAGTCATTGCTTTGGTACTTCACTGGGCAGCTTTCCGCTTTTCCTGCCGCCCTTCACCCAAAAACCTTTGTCCGATCCCTGAATTCTTCTGTTAACCGCCCTTGATTCATTTCTGCTTTCCCAATTTCTGCTTTGTTTGGTGGCTTTCCTTGGCCCGTGAAGTGGGCCGCCTACTTCACAGGCCGAGGCCCGTGAAGTTTTTGGTTTGGCACTTCACCGGGCAGCTTTCTGTTTTCAGCTTTTTTCCGCCGCCCCATGGTAGTCCGCATATTTGTAATAGTGATACGAGCGCGCCGAGACGTCCGCCAGGTTGAAAACCAGGCCAAGTACTTTTGCCTGCCGCTGGCGGAGCAGTTCGAGGGCTTCGCGGACCTGCCGCGCGCCCGAATAATTGCCGCGCACCACAAACAGGGTGCCGTCCGCCTTCGGCGCCAGGGTGGTTGCGTCATCGGTGGCAAAAACGGGGCTGCTGTCGATGAGCACATAATCGAACTCCCGGCGCAACCGGGCGAGGACCGAATCGAACGCCTGGCTCAGGAACAAGTCGCTGGAGTGGCTCAGGGCCTTTCCCCGGGAGAGGAAGGCAAAATTTTGCAGGGAGTCTCTCTGGATGACGCTGTCCAGGCTGTCCGGTTGCCGCAGCAATTCGACCAGGCCCGGTTCGGACTGCAGACCCAACAATTTATGGAGATGGCCCTTTCGGATGTCGGCATCCACCAGCAGCACGCGTGAGCCGCCCATGGCCAGGGTCCGGGCCAGGTTCGCCGCCACGGTGGACTTGCCTTCATTCGGGACGGCGCTGGTGATGAGCAGGACCTTGGGCCGCTCGCCCTCTCCGGGCAGAAAGAGCAGCGCGGAGCGAAGGCTGCGATACGACTCGGCATACATGTATCGCGGGTCGTCAAGTTCCAGCAGAGTCATGGCCGCTTCGTCCTTCTGCGTCATTTCCGGCAACAGGCCGACCACGGCATCTCCCAGAGCGGCGTTCACTTCGACAACGGACATGAAGCGGTCATCGCGAATTACCATCAGGAAAAGAATGCCCAACCCGACCGCCAGGCCTCCCAACGAGGCCATTACCAGAGCGCTTATCTCACGAGTGTAAGAGCGTTTCGGCGGAGACGCGGACTCCAGGATGGCGAGGGTTCCTTGATCGATGTTCCGGCTGATGTCCACGTTTTGCAGAAGCGCCACGAGCCGGTCGTAGAGGCTTTGGGTGCGATTAACGTTCAGTTTGAGGTGTTCCGCCTGGGCGATGCGGGCATTGGCATCCACCACCTTGGCTTCCCATTCCTTGATGGAGGACTGCACGCTGGCCGCCTTCATTTTGAGGGCCTGCCGGGTGGTGGCGAGTTGTTCGCGGTTCTGATCACGGTAGAGTTCGAGCAGCTTTTGGCTCCGTTCGATCTCCGCATCGAGCTTGACGATTTTGGGATGTTTGGGCTGCAGGTATTTGCTGAGTTTATCGCGTTCGATCTTCAGCAGCTCAACCTGTTGGAAGGCCGTCTGGCGCTCGACTGTGGCCGCCGACTGGGCAGTATTCTGCCCCTCAAGAGAATCCAGCAGAGACCCGGAGAAATTCGTTGTCCCGGCCCCGTTCATGTTTTGTTCGAGTGCGGTGGCCTCGATCAGTTGGGATTCCAGTTCGTAGTCCGAGAGTTGAGTTTTCAGTCTGGCCAGGTAGCCGCCCGCAATGGTGCCTTCTTCCTGCAAGACGGCCAGATTGTTGGATTGCTCAAACGTCGTGAGGGCGTCCTGATCGGCTTTCAGATCCCGCTCCAGGCGCAGAACCTGCTCGGAAATGGAGGCGAGGGTGTCACCGGAAACCACCTTGCGAACATTCTTTTTGTACTCCAGATACTCGTTCATGAGACTGTCCAGATAAGCCCGGGTGTAGGCCGGGTCAGAGCTGCTGGCTTCAACCACAAACACCGAGCTCTTGGGCGCCTGCTTGAGGACGAGCTTCACTTCGAGCGGCTGGCCATCCTTGCCCCGCGGGACTGCATTGGTCATTACGGCCTGCAAGCTTGCCAGGGTCAACTGCCGCATCCTCCCGCTCCGGAGCAATTCCGTCTGGGTGCCAAGGTAGTTCTGCGGATCTTCGGAAAACTGGGCGCCTTCGGGCAGGCGCAGTTTTTCGGTCTCCCACATGCTGGCCTGGGAAACGAAGGTGGGAGAAGCCCAAAGGATGAAACCGATTGCGGCCCCCAGGAAAAGGGCCAGGGTAAGGGCCGGCACCCACCAGCGCTGGCGCAGAATCGCGAGAAACTTCCAGATGCGAAAGGTCGAGGCCGGAGCGGAATAATCTTCCGGAGCGTCCATCAGCTCGAAGCCCAGTTCCGGCGGTGGTGGTGTGGGTGTATTCACGGGCAGCCAGTCTTTTGTTGGTTCGTTTGCATCGGTGGCCTGCGGGCTAGAAGTGAACCAGCCGCTCGGGAACGTAGATGAGGTCGCCGGGCTTCAGCGCCACGTCATTCTCGGTTTTGCCCTTGTCAAAAATCTCGCCCACATCCACGACCAGCGTTTCCTTGTCAATCTCGCCAGCGCCCCCCTGGCGCGTGATTTTGACATGATGCCTGTCGGCGAAGTCGGTGAAACCCCCGGCGCGGAGGATGGCCTTGCTCAGCGTCAGGACTTCATCGCTCGGAATATCCTCCGGTCCCGGCATCCGGACCGGGCCGACCAGATACACCTTGCCCCGGCTTTTGGTCATCAAATCCACGGAGATAATCACCGTGGCCCGATAATAATAGGCCTTTTCGAGTTCGACCTTGAGTGCTTGAGCCAATTCCTTGCAGGACTTGCCGACAGCGGGATAGTGCCCGATATAAGGAATTTCCAAATCTCCTGAATCCATCACGGTGAGCGGCCTGGGATCATCCTCGTCTTCCTCAATCCGGAAGCTAATACGGTCGCCGATGGCCAAAAGATATTTATCGTCCAGGGCGTCCATGTTGTTCGTGGAAACGCGGCTGGCGGAATTCGTGCCGGCTTGAGTTGTGGCGACGGCCGCGTTGGACTGCAAGCTGGCATTTGTGGCCATGGCGGCCAGCGAGCTGTTCGTGGCGGACCGGGACACGGGGTTTTTTGTAAACAGCGATTCTGTCGAATCAGCTGCGGGCGCATCGGCAAACAGCGGTTCTCCGGAAAATGAACAGGAGTTTCCGAAAAGCAGACACAGAACCGCGAGGAACAGCGGGCACGCTTGTCTTTTGGCAGCCGTACCGCCAGGCGGGGCTGGCTTTTGAACCACACGCGGCCTGAATTTGGGTTGATGCAATCGAAAACTCATTGGGGCTGATAGGTTAACGTCAGGCTTACCAGGTTTTGTGTATATTCGTCGGTCGCGATATTGGATGACCGGAGGGTAAGCCGGTAGTTCAAACCGAGCGAGACTTTTTTTAAAATGGGGTAGCTGGCACCCACTTCGGCCCCGTACCAGTCGTAGGTTTCCGTGAGGTTGCCCGTCACATTGCCCACGCCCTGTTGCCCGTGCTCGTAGGAAAAAGAGGCATGCAAGTTCAGGTTCTGGTTGACGTTCCACCGGAGGCTGGGACGGACATACCAGTCTTCAATCACATCTGACTGGATTCCGGCCTGCACTTCACGCCCGGCGTCGAACGCATAATCGATTGCGTCGGTGACCTTATGGGTCAGGTTCAGATCGGCATACCAGGAGTTCAGGTCTGAGGTTTGGATGCTTTGGCTGGTATGCTGGAATTGAATAATTGTGTAACCGCCCCGGGGCTGGATGTGAAAATATTTCCCCAGCTCCCAGTCGGCGTAAAGCCCCGCGCTATAAGCGTTGTTGTCGTTCAAAACCGTCTGGGCGTAGGTGGTGTAGGCGCCCGTGCCTTCGATGCCGATCGTGACCCCGGAATATACATCCAATCCCGCCCGTGCAAATACCATCTCGGCCGCGCTATCCTGGGAATTGTACTGCTCTGAGGTGGAGATCACATTCTTATGATCGTAGCCGGCGCTCAACGTTCCCTGGTTCAAATCCCAAGTGGCACTAAGCCCGGCGGTGTTGTTGATGGTGGCGAAATTGGCGGTCCCGGACAACGCGGGCTGTTGCGAGGTATCCTGGACGTATTGCGCCCGGTCATGAAGGTTGAACCAGAAATCCTTCACATAAATGTCAAAGGACAGTTCGGTGCCGGACTGCAGAAACCAGGTGCTATACTGGTCATGTTCCAAATACTGCTCGTAACCGGCGCCCACATTCAAACTCAGCATATTGTTCCGGGTAATCGGATAGCTGGCATCCAACTGCACCTGCGGTCTCAAGATGAAGTCTGGTTGGGCGTTTGTTTTTGAAATGTTTATATTGTCATTCCAGTCCAAACCCAGCGATGGCACGACCAGTAATTTGAAGTCACCCGATTTGATGGTGTAGGGCAGGGATTGAAGCTGGAGCTGCCGGGCCTCTGCCGCCGCTTCGCCGGCCAAAGATGTTCGCAAAGCTTCCTGTGCCGTGGCCGGCCGGGCCGCCAGAAGCATCAAAGCCGCCAGCCAGGGGGTCAAGGCATAACGTGGCAGACCGCCCAGACAACGCGCAGAGAAGGGAAGCCATCTCCGGTTGGTTCGAGGCTGGTTGGACAAAGTGGAGAATGACATAAGGCCCGGTTTCAGGCAGCGACTTCAGACCAGAGCCCCAGTTGTTCTCCGACCCGCGCAACCGGCGCGCCAGCAACAGGAATAGAACCGGAGTGTTCATCCGAACTGCTGTGGCCGGTCATGGCAAACCTGTTTGCTGAAAATGTCATGAAGAACATGAATTCTTTGTCATTCAAGAACCGGGTCGGAGCTGGTTTTGGCGGTCGGTGATTCCGGCAATCTTTCGCTGCCTGGCCGCCGGTTTGTGCCCAACGCTCTCATCCGGAATTTGCATGCCAATCACAGGTCTTGCCGGACCTGCCTTCTGTGGTTCAGACGCCCCGCCTTCTGCCGGTTGACAGTTATCGAATTTGCCGGTCCATGGGCACAAGCCTTTTGATCGCAAAGGACAGGCTGCGCTGTCATTAACCAGATGAGCAGACTGGCCCTCGTCCTGACCGGACAGCTTCCGCCACTGTCCCGGACTGGTGCCAAAGCGTCTCTTGAAGCAAGTATTGAAGAGTCCGAGATGGTTGAATCCGCACTGTTCGGCCACATTGATGACCTTGGTGTCGGGGTCCCGCAGTAACGACGCGGCTTTTAACAGGCGCATCTCCATTCTCATGGCAGCCACGGAAAAGCCAAAATGCTGATGAAACAGGCGGTTGAGATGACGCTTGCTGCAACCGAACCTGGCCGCCAGTTCCCCGACCGATAAGCTCATGAGTTCATCGGCCGACAACCCTTCGAAGACTTGGATGATATGTTCCTCGGCACGAACGAACCCGACCCGATGGGGTTGGGCGGTCTTAAATTCCACGCTTAAGATGGCGGCGGCCACCCGCAGCAACTGACTGCGGTGATCAAGGTTGAACTGGGGGGAAACTTCCGCCAGCAGCCTGTGGCACTCCCCGGCCAGGGGGCTGGAAACTCCATACAGCCTGGTCCCTTTGAATCCTTCGGACACGTTTTGCAACAGACAGATTTCATTACTGGTAAACAGAGGGAACAGGTGTTCAAACTTGACGGAAAAGAACCAGAAGACCATCTCACTTCGATCATCGGCACAAAGCCCGCCTTCGTTTTCCGGCATTCCGTTCAGAACCAGAACATCTCCAGGCGTAAGATGATGTGTAACCGCTTTGGAAACGTATTTCCCGCCACCTCCCTTTGGAAACATGAACGAAAGTGCATTCGCTCCATGGATCCACTTCTCAGCCGGCTTGAGGCGCACCAGCCGCAATGTAAGATGTTCTTGAGAAAGCATCTGGCATCTCCATTTTATCAAGAACTGGCCGCAAAATTCCAATCTCCAAGGCAAAACGCTTCACCCGCCGAGGTTGAACACTTCAAACGGACAAAATTGTTCACAGGGATTTTGTCAGACCATCGGGCAGCGGCAAAGCAACCAAACGTCACCGCACTCCGGTCATGCACAAAGATCTCAGTCCGTTTTTTGTCAACTCTCATTCGCATTGTCCTTGCAACCTTTTCCAAGATGTCCCGAACTTGTGAAATGCAACAAGTGACACGTTCAAGGTTTAAATCCCTTTTCGACCACATCGGCCAATTCCCTCCTGAATGCCAGCTATTCTGCCATGTCTTATACTTAATGGGCTTTATAACACATTTTGATTCAATGAGTCTATATTATTTTAAAACAACTCGGCCAGCTTATATGCATAAACAGGACATGACTCATCACATTTCGGCCCGAAAAAATGCAGTCACGCCAGGATGGTTCGTTGGATATTAGTTGGTCCGACGCCTGTTATAATCGCGGAGCGCGTGGTGGAGATGGACAAGTTGGGCGTGAGCGCTCGCGGTTTGGCTCTCAACCATCTCAATATGATTTGGCACCCCGTTGGTCAAGCGAAACGAAACTTGCTCCAACCCTGCATTGATACCTCTATTGTTTCAAACTTCGGCCCATCCCGCGTGCCTACTGCTTCTCATTGATACCGATACAGTTTGGCCCGCTGAACGGTGGGTCCGTCGGCACCGAACATCAAGCCGCTGCCCGACTGGTTGTTCGCGGCCGCCCCAGCCTGATCGTAATCCAACAGGACGTCGTCCCCGTTCATCTTGCGTTCCGGAATCCACCGGCCGTTCACAAACCTGCCCGTTTCCGCGCGAGCGAGGCCGGCAATCTCCGGCCCCGGTGTATCCGGCGAGAAGGTGACCTGGACATCGAGGCCGGCGACATAGTATTCGTCGGGGCCGGCGGAGACGACAATGGCATAGCCCAACGCCGTCACCTGCGCGGGATTCCTCCGGTTCCGCCGGAGATCAACATGCACAACGTAATTTCCCAGCTTGATGTTCTGCTTCGGTTGCTGGGTATTAAGCCAGGCGGCGCCGATCGTCCCTTTGGCTTGGGCGTCCAAAATCAGCGGCGTCATCTGCGCGAGCAGCGCATAAGCCCTGGCGAGCGGTAAATTTTCGAGCGCAATTGGCGTCTGCGTATTGCCGCCGGACCGACCCTCGCTCAAGCGTGCCGCATGGTTGACACCGAACGGCGAGTAACCGATCGCCGCGTGCTGTCCGATGCCGTAAAAGGCGTTGGCCGCGCCGCCCGCGTCGCCAGACGACTCCGGCACAAACAACGGATTATTGGGGCGGTGGAACCGGCCGGCCCAGTCGCTGAAGTTCGGCAGATGAACGTCCGGTGCGTTGACGTCAATCGCGGGTGCGCCTGCCTTCCAAATGTCAATCACCAGCGGCTCCGGGCAGCCGGACGGATAATCGCCCGGTTCCTTGTCCTCGGGCTGGACGAGCCATGTGTTCGAGAACACCGGCACCGGGTATTCGGATTTGCCGGCCTTCGCCATGTGGTCCAGGTAGCGCGCGTAATTCCACGCCATGAAAATTTCGTCAGCCGCGGTGGAGTCGCCAAAGACTTCCGTCCAGGTGCCGGCGGTTTTGGCGCCGGCATCTTCCCACAACTTGCGCAGGTCCGGCCACAGCGTCTCCTTGTTCTTTTGCAGATAATCCAGCAACTCCGGCGGCACGGGCCGGGCGAACGCCGCCCCGGCGGCGGCGGACCGGTCACGCGAGTCGCCGAGCAGCCCCACTTCATTCTCCAACTGAATCATGATCACGGTGTGCTGTTTGGAGTCCGCTTCGCGGAGATGATGCATGAAGGCCGTGTAGGCGCGGGTGTCGGCTTGCAGGCTGGCCTCGCTGAAAGGCGAGAGCACTTCCACCGCCTTGCCGTTCTTGAGCCGGGCGCGCGGGAACCGCTGCTGGTCGGCTTTCACCCATTCGGGCGCGAAACTGGAAAGACCGTTCTTCCAACTGCCGAACCAGAGGAATATCAGATGCAGGTTGTTTTTACGGGCGCCGTCGAGCAATCCATCAACGAGGGTGAAATCGTATCGGCCTTCCACCGGCTCAACCCAGTCCCAACCGACACCGACGAGAACCGTGTTGAAATTCATTTTAACCAGTTGCGGCCATACCGTGTCCATATACTCGAGGCTGGAAGATGCGGTGTTGTCCGTTTCGCCGCCCAAAACCAAAAATGGTTTGCCGTCAACCATCAACTGGGTGGCGGCACCCCGTTTCTCCAAGCGGGCGATGGACGTGGCGGATGAGGTTGTCGTGGTTTGGGCGTGCGCTGTCGCCAGAGTCAGCGCGCCGATTGCTGCCAGGCTGCAAAATGTTCGATGTTTCATGGTTGTTTATTTTGCCGGAAATAAATTAGCGGAAGTCTTTTCATCTTTTCAAGACGATGAAGCGCGCTTCGTAATTCGTGAGCGCCAGCGGCACAGCCACTTTGCCCGCCGCTTGAGTGACGCCGTCCAATGGGTGAATCGTCCCGCTGGCCGCGTCCCAGACCTGAATCTGACCCGTGCCGGCGAGTGTCGCGGTGCGCGACTGGGGCTGGTCGGATTCGTTGAAGAAGAAATACACTTCACCGTCCTTGAGCGCGCGGTGGATGTATTTGATCGGCGGGCAGGCGGTGTCGAGTTTGACATCCGGTGGCGGCAGCGCGGCGACGACGCGGGCGGTGATTTCCGATGCCGGCTCGAGTGTGGCAAAGCTCAAGTCCGGCGGGCCGGCCTCGGGATGCAGGAAAGTCCGGTCCACCACCATCGTCGGCGTGCGGCCGACGAAGATAACCTTGCCGCCGGCGGCGGCGAACGTCCGCAGCCGCTCCAGCACGGCCTTTTGGATCACGGTGGAGGTGGGCACGATGACGGCCCGATAGGTTTGCCCGCTCAGATTTTTCAATCCGGCGCCGTCGAGGGTGACGACGGAGGCCAGTTCATCCGCGTCTATGTGATCAAAATCAATCTGCTGCTCCAGCAACTGGGTCACCAGCTTGAGCGTGTCGTCGTCGGCTTCCTTGTCGCCCATCCACATGCTGTCCGTCGGGTGAAGCAGCGCGACCTGCGCCGCCGGCCTGCCAATCGCCAGCAGGTGCTGGGCGCGGCTGACATACCAGCCGATTTCCGCGCCATTGGTGGTGTTGAGGCCGCGGATATTCATGTAGTTGATGCCGCGCACGAGTTGGTAATCCACGACGAATTTTCCTTTCTGGCCCAGGCCGCCGCCTTCTTCTTCCCAGACCAAAGGACGGCCGGTCACATGGGCCGCAGATGCGGCCAGCTTGGGAAAATCAGCCACGATGCCCGGCCCGATCTGGTTGAGATTATCCACTCCGGGCACGCCGACATAACGCAGGTCGCGCCAGAAGGAGCCTTCGTTTTTGATCAAGTCTCCGCCGCCCGCCATCATCAGCTCTTCATGATTCAGATGGACCATGAATTCCATGTGGCGCGCCGTGCACCAGTTTTCCATGCGCTGGTAGAAATTGTCGCGAAACATTCCGCTCCATACGTCCCAGTAGTCCGCCCTGGCGCGTCGCGCTTCGGGCGTCAACCTGCCGCCGCCGAAGATTTGAGGGATGTAGGGTTTGAAGTCGTAGCCTTTTCTCTTTTGAAAGGTTTCGAGCAGCTTCGGCGTCCAGGGACTGACGCCCGTGAAGTCGGTCTCGTCGCCGCGAAAGCCGAGGACGGTTTTGCCAAATTCGTCGCCGACCACCTTCTCGTAGGCTTCGTAAATGACTTTTAGATAAGTGTCCGTCGCCTTGGGATCCAAATAGTCAATCAGCGAGTAAAGCGTGTCCTTGGTGACACCGCCGTCTTCCCCATTGTCGTTCCGGGTGGGCGAGGTCCGGTAAGCGTGCCGGATGAACGCAACCTCCCAGGACTCCGTGCCTGCGGGTGCCGTCCATTTGAGATGTCCGTCAGCCGGCAGCGGCACCACGGTGCCCGCCGGCGCATCCGCGCCCGCGCCGCGGCCACCGCGGCCACCGCGCCCGCGGTCACCGACGCTCGCGACGAGCATGATGCCTTTCGTATCCGGGGGCAATTGGATGGCGAACGGTTCCCCCACCGTCAAATTGTAGCGCACATCGGCGTTGGGCAACTGGACCGTTAATTCCCCCGCTCCTCCCCGGGGCACCGTATATTTAAAATTCCCATCGGCCGGCAGCGGAAACGGTTTGCCCGTCGGCGCGGGCGCGTCCGCCGGCGATGCCACCGCAACGGGGCGCGGACGGGCCACGATGCCCAGCGTATCCGGTGGCAGCGGAATATCGAGCGTCTGGCCGGCGGCGACGGTGCAGTGCGCGTCGGCGACGATGCCCTGCATGCCGAGCTGCGGATAGTCCTGGCTGATCAGGCCACCGGCGAATCCGTCGGGATAACCGCAGTCACCTTCAATCCAGACTTTCATGCCGTTTTTCTTGCACTCCTGGACGACCGTCTTCACCAGATCCATATACTCGGGCGAGAGATACTTGGGCTGCACGCCGCGCGAGTTGTTGATCATATAGACGCCACCGCCATTGGCGTGAATCCTGTCAATGTCCGCGATGATGCGCTCCTTGGTCTGCGGCCCACCCCAAATGGCCCAGTGGATGGCACCGTAATCCATTGGCGGCTGGGCAAACGAGGCGGCGGCTTCGGCGACTGTCGGCACGGTGATTTCCCGCCAGGGCTGGGCGGCGTGCCCGTCCTCCGCAGCAGCACTGCGAAGGGTGGAGAACGGCAGGGACAAACAGGCCAGCAGGACGAATTGCAAACTGCGAATTCGGAATACGGAATTCGGAATCCGCATTGTTCCATTTGGGGAAATCATGCCGTGACTTTGCATTCAACTATTTCGCGTGTCAACCTGAACTCGCCCATCGTCCCGTGCAGACCGGGCCCGCCAGACGGGATTTGCATTCTGCGGTCGCCTCCTGCAAATTTGTTCGCACATGAGTTCCAGATCTTCAGTCGTGGTTTCCGGTCCCCGCCCCGAATGCGCGACGAACGAACAACGATGAAACCCGGACCGCGGTCGGCACGTCTTGTCTGGTGAATTGTGAATCCCAAAACCTCCAAACCTATCTGGATCGTCCTGCTCGCGCTGGCCGCGCTGTGTGCCTTGACGTGGACCGCAGTGGCCGCCGACGCTATGTCACCAGCCAAACGTTACCTCATCACTGATTCCGGCGCGGTCGCCGATAGCCAGACGGTGAACACGAAGGCGATTCAATCGGCCATTGACCGCTGCGCGGGCAACGGCGGCGGAGTGGTCGTCGTGCCCAAAGGCAACTTTATGAGTGGCGCGCTCTTTTTCAAACCGGGCGTCAACCTGCTCGTAGAGAAGGACGCGGTGCTCAAGGGCACGGCCAATCCGGAGGATTATCCGCAGATCATCACCCGCTGGGAAGGCGTCGAGCGCGAGTGGACCAGCGCGTTCCTCAACTTCGAGAACATGACGAATGTGCAGGTCACCGGCGAAGGCACGATTGATGGTTCCGGCGATTTGTGGATGCAACGTGGCGGTTTCGGAGGCCGCGGCCGGCGCGGCGCGGCCAATCAATTTCCGGCGCAAACCAACGCTCCGGCGGTTCCGCCGGGCGTCCGCGCCGACGTGCCGGTGAACGTTTCCACGAATGCGTCCGCCACAAACACGGTCCCGCGCCGCGGCCGGCCGCGGTTGATCTGCTTCAGCAACTGCCGCAACGTCCGCATTGCCGGCCTGCACCTGCAACGGCAGGCCGTCTGGTGTCTGCACCTCCTGTATTGCCAGGACGTGGTCGTGGACAACCTCAACATCCGCGCCATCGAGCGGATTCCCAGTTCCGACGGCATTGACGTTGACTCCTGCCGCGATGTTCAGATTTCCCGCTGTAACATCGACTGCAACGACGACGACATCGCCATCAAATGCGGCAAGGACGCGGACGGGCTGCGGGTGAACCGGCCGTCGGAGAACATCACGATCAGCGACTGCACGATTGGCGCGGGCGGCGGGATTGCGATGGGTTCGGAGGTCAGCGGGTCGATCCGCCACGTGCTGGTCCAGCGGTGCAAATTCACCGGTACCGGCGCGGCGGCGCGTTTCAAGTCGCAACCCAGCCGTGGCGGCGTGATCGAGGACATCGTCTATCGGGACATTCAACTCGACAACGTCCGCCAGGCGTTCGAGTTCAACCTGGAGTGGCGAATGGTGCCGCCGCTGGCCCCGCCGGCCAAAGTCCCGACCGTGGTTCGCAACGTGCGGCTCATCAATTTTTCCGGCACGGCGCAGTCCGGCGGTGTCATGCGCGGCTTGAAAGACAGCCCGATCCAGGGCGTCAAAATCGAGAACTGCAAAGTGACGGCGCAACGCGGCCTGGTCCTTGAGAATGTAAAAGACCCGGACCTTTCCGGACTCGAACTCAAGGTCGCCGAAGGTGAGCCAATCATTTACCGGCACGCCGCAGCGCAACCGGCGGCGCAGCCGTGATGCAGTTCCGGCCGCCGTGTGGCGTTCCGCAATGCCTTGTCCTGGCATTCCGCTTGTTTTTTTTCGCGGCTGGGTTTAAATGCGCGGCATGCAAGCGAATGGTTGCAAAATCGGGCACGGCAATTTCTTTCGAAACAAAATCACCAGCAGGATTTATCGCTCTGCTGCTCCAACCAAACAGGAAAAATTATGAATGAAGTGGCATACAATATGGCCTGGGCCGTGGTGTTCTCGGCGCTGGGCGGGCTTATCGGCATCGCGCTGATATTGGCGGCATCCGTGTTCTTGCCCCGCTTTATCGAGCGCCTGACGCCCAACATTGATGAGGACAAGGAAATCGCGCGCGGCAATGTGGCGGTGGCCAACTATTTTGGCCGGGTCGTCGGCGCGAGCATCATCGGCATCAGCATCGTCGTCGCCGCGGCCGTCCTGGGCGGAATCATTGCCGCCCTGCATTGACGGTTTGGCACGGGAGGCCTGGTAAATTCCGCGCCTCATGGTAATGGCCGTGCCCGGCACACCCTTGGAGAATGTTCGCATGAAAATTCGCAATGTTTTCATTTTTCTATGCACCTTGCTGGCGGGCTCGATTGCCTGGGGCCGCGGCGGCGGCGGTTGCCTGGAAGAGGGCACGCTGATCGCCACACCGGCGGGGCAGGTTCCCGTCGAACAGTTGGTTCGCGGCGACGCCATTTGGACGGTGGCGGACGGGGAACTCCTGCCGGCGATAATTCAGGCCACCGTTGAAGTTGATCCCGCCGAATACGTGGAGATTGCCGCCGCCGGGAGAATCTTGCGGGTGACCGCGGAACATCCCCTGCAAATTGACCCCGGAGTTTTCCGGGCGGCCGCCAACCTTCGGCCCGGTGACACGCTTTGCCTGCGCGAAACAAATCAGTTCCGGACGGTTCAAATTGACGCCATCGCCCGCGTGAAAGCGGTGCATCCCGCTTTCAATCTGCTGGTCATGCCGGGAGGCACTTATCTCGCCAATGACATCGTCGTGCACAACAAAGGGTGTTTCCTGCCCGACACGCTCATCCTGCGCGCCGATGGCACGTCATCGCCCATCAGCGAAATCCGGCCCGGCGACGAGTTGGTCGCCTTTACCACCGGTGGGGAAATTGTTCACACGACCGTGCGCCGGGTGATTATTCACGAAGTGAACGAATACGTTGTCGTAGGCACCACGGAGACAACTTTGCGCGTGACGCGCGAGCACCCATTCTACGTTGGCGACGGGACTTTCAAAACGTTGGAAGCCTTGCAGGTCGGAGACCGGATTTTTGCCGTGGCTGGCGGCGTTCTGCGCGAACAGGAAATAACTAGCCTTGAAACAGTTTCGGCTCCGACGCGCGTCTATAATTTGCAAACGGACCATCCGAATACCTACTTCGCCAACGGCATTGCCGTGCATAACAAAGGTGGCGGTGGTGGCGGTGGTGGCGGCGGTGGCGGCGGTGGTTTCGGCGGCGGCGGTTTTGGTGGTGGCGGCGGCGGCTCAGGTGATCCCACAATAATGTTTATATTTATTGGGGCATTTATTGTCATTTTCTTGATTGCGAAAGCGGCCCAGAACAAACAGGCGGAAGATGAAGATTTGGACTATGTTTACAGCCGTTCTGACATCGAACGCAAATCGGGCAAGACGCTCAAGCTGCTGGAATTTCTGGCCCGGGTGGACCAGACGATGGCGCCCGACAAATTGGAAGCCCAGGCCAAATCCACCTTCCTGGAATTGCAGAAATGCTGGCAGGCGAGGCAATACGATCCAATGAAACCGCTGCTGATGCCGGATCTTTTCGCGGAACACTGCTCGCAAATCAGCGGTCTGATTGCCGATCACGAGATCAACATGATTTCAAATTTGAATGTCGAGCACGTGGACATCGTGAACGTTCGCTATCCGCAAAAAGAGGCCGACCGCGAGTTTACGGCGCTCATCACCGCCACCGCCCGCGACCATTACGTGAACGATCGCACCGGGGAATTTTTGCGGGGCGACCAGGCGCCGGCACGGTTCCAGGAATTCTGGACGTTCCACCGCCAAGGCGGCGCGTGGCTGCTTCGGGAAATTGAACAATCCCGCGAGTCCGACGCATTGAAAGAGGAAAACTTTTTTGAGCAATTCACCGACGTGGGCCTGAACCAGGTTTATGATGAGACCGCCGGCAAGGAAGGCCCCGCCGGGCCGTCGCTGGACAAAGAGACGCTGGACAAGGCCACACGGATCGAGCGCCTGCTGAATTTCCTGGTCCAGACGGACAAGCTCTGGGACCGCCAGGCGATGCTGGAACGCGCCCGGCAGGTTTTTCTGGATGTCACACTGGCACGTGAAAAAGGCGACCCCGCGGGCATCCCCACCGCCGAATTATTCCCCGACGTGGCAACGAGCCTGCAGGGCGAACTCGTGCGTCTGGGAGGACAGGGAACGCAGTTGGAGTTCCGCAATCTCTGTGTCCGCAAGGCGGAACTGATTCTGGTGCGGAATTTCTCGGACAACTCCCAGGACGAATTCACCGTCCGGATCAGCGCCCATGCCCAAAGGGCTGTGCGCCGAAATAATCTGCTGATCAGCCAGGACGCGGACGTCACGCCGTTTGTGGAATTCTGGACCTTCGGACGGCTGGATAATGAATGGAAATTAAAGGAAGTGTTGCCGACGGCAAAGGGCGGCGAACTGGTGGCGGCGGAGAATGTGGATGAAGGCGCTTCCCCGGAACAACTCCAGTGGTATTACACACAAACCCGGGCGAATTGATGATTTCACCACCCGCAAATACTGAACCCACCATCCATCGGGAGACGGCGCACCGTCTGGCGCGCCGGGCCTTGTTCGGCTTCATTGTCACGTTCGTCATGGCGCGGGTGTTTGTGTTCCTGATCATGGCCGGGAAGATGCCGAACATGTATTTCTTCATGCACGGCACCCATGTTCATCATTTGAACTACGGCATTTTCCTGCTGGCGGCGGTTTGCGGTTACAGCGTGTTCCGCCGACCCATCGGACGCGCAGCGGAAGTCACCGCGCTGTTGTATGGCGTGGCCATGGGCCTCACGTTCGATGAATTCGGAATGTGGCTGCACCTGGGCGGCAGCTACTGGCAGCGCGCGAGCGTGGATGCGGTGATTGTCGTGACCGCGTTGTTTGGGTTGATCTCCTTCGCGCGTTCGCTGAAGCATTTTGAAGCGCGCCACTTTGGGGCGTCCATCGTCCTGCTGATCGTATTGGCCGGCTTTGCCGTTGCGTTATACGTTGCGGGCCTCCGCCTCGGCGATGTGGTGGGACCAACGCTTCAGAATCTGGAATCTGCTTCCTCACCGTAGAAAAAAAACGGGCGGCATCGTCAGAGACTGTAGCAGCGGACGTGAGTCCGCTCCAACTTCCTGCAAAACCGGAATAAGTGAGCCGACTCACGTCGGCTGCTACGAGGAGAGAATATTTTGAGGCGGCCTCCATCATAGCCGCCCTCGGCAGGTGTGGCCGAACGTATTATCTTCCCGTCATGGCCGTCACGGTAATTTCTGAGGTCCGGCCCGGCATCCATGGCAACAAAGAATCCCGTTCGAGGACAGACCTCGAACGGGATTGTCGGATCATTTGCTGGAACGCCCCGGCCAATCCGGGTTGATTTAATTTGAGTTTCCTTTGGTGGAAACTCGCACATTGCCAGGACGCCGGTTATTTGGACTGTCTGGCCTTTCTCCTGGCCCAAGCTATTTTCATTTTGGCTGACAGTTTGGCTTTGGCTGCGGCACTCATTTTACCTCTGGCTTTCCTGGCCGGTTTCACTGATGCCTGTGGCCCTTTCAGTTTCGCCCATCTGGCTTTGGCCGCAGCACTGATCCTGGCTCTGGCCGCTTTACTCATCTTCCATTTCTTTTTCGGTACTGCATCAGCGGCCGGTTTGGTTGAAGAACCCAATAGCTGGCCAAGCTCTTTTTCCAGCGATTGGATCTTCTCTTTGAGTGTGGCTGCTTTGCGTAATTGTTGGACTGATAGACTGCTTAATGGTGTGCTCATGGGAATGGTATTAAGGTTTTTAACAGGGATTGTCAATAGTGGTAACAGTGGCGTGAGATAATAAGGAGCTTTACGAATCCAACGAGTTCGTGGATACTCTGGCTGCATGTCAGCAATCAAGCGATTCTGGCGTTATTGGTGCGGAAACTTCGAAACCGCAAAGGGAGGATTCGACATCATCGCCTTGATGGTCACGGTCATGCTTGCGGCCGGTTGTGTGCTGTGCAAGCTGGTTGATTTTCAAAGCCATTTTCAAAGCCCAATCAAAGGTTTTATTGCCAATGCCAAATTTGCTGACGGTTGCGAAATAGCTGCCATCATCGTTTTTTTGGGATGGTGCTTCCTTTGGCTTCCGTTCCGCAGCCATGAAGCGCAACAAAAAGCACGCGAGGCCGAAAGACTAAGTCTCATCTCCCAGATTCAACAGGCGGATGCGCTCTTAAAATCGGTCTCTGAACACAAAGACAAACCGGCTGAAGCCGCCAGCCAAAAACATACCATCAAGAATTCGTTGAAAGCCTATCTGGTTCAGTTGGAAGATCGCATCCTCGTGATAAAACAGATGACTTTGTTTCAATACAATAAAAGTCTTAAAAACGACGAGGATATAGAGTCCATTGACCTGTTGAACGAAATCTATTTTTTCCTGGATTTAAACCTGGGCAAAGCCGAGTCCGCCGGTTTCAAGAGCCGGCCCGGCATCTCTTTCGCTTCAATCAATGACTGGGGACAGTCCGCATTCAAGGCGGATCAATGGCAGGGCATGATTGATCACTTGAATCATTATGCGCGCCAGCTGAACAAGATAATCGAAAAACAAAAGTAATTTCCCCGCCGCGAATACCTGCACCGCCTGTCCGCCGCGGTGAAAATGAAATGTTCCTTTTGACGCCTCCGTAGCGCCGGCCTCCGGCACGGCTCGTTGCGGTTTGTTATCCATCACGCCGTGCTGGAAGCCAGCGCTCCATCCCCCCACCCTCGACAGGTGGGGCCGGACGTTTTATCTTCCCACCATGGCCGCCACGGCAACACCTGAAGTCCGGCCCGGCATCCGCCGCGACGAGAAAACCGATTCGAGCACCGACCTCGAACCGGGCTACCTCGTCATTTGCTGGAACGACCCGGTCAATCTCATGGACTACGTGACGCATGTGTTTCAAATTGTCTTCGGCTGGCAGCGGCAGAAGGCCGAGGTCCACATGCTGCAGGTCCACAAACAGGGCAAAAGCGTGCTGACGCGCGAGAGCATGGAAAAGGCGGAATTTTATGTCCACCAACTCCAGAAATACAGCCTGCATGCGACCATGGAGCGCGACGAGGCGTGAAACTTATCCGGACCAGACGGGACAAATTGGTTTTTGAAATCAGCCAGTCGGAAAAGCGCCTGCTGTTCGACGTCCTCAAACTCTATCCCCTGATTTCCCCGACGCACCATCGCCTCACCAAATCGGCCCGGACCGCCAAACACGACGAAAACCAGAAGCTGTTGGAAGAATCGCTCGCCGCCCAGCGGGAGGAGAACCGGAAAAACGTCCGGGCCATGCTGGACGAACCCGGACATTTCAAGGAGATGGCTTCCGGCCTTCAGCTCACGATCTCCAGGCCGGAAATCGAATGGCTGTTGCAGGTGCTCAATGACGTCCGCGTCGGAAGCTGGATTGCCCTCGGATCACCGGACCCGGAGCGGGACAGAAAGATCGCGTTCAACAAAAAAATGATGCCGCATTTTCGGATGATGGAACTCGCCGGCGCGTTTGAGATGGTTTTTCTTGACGCCCTAAGCGGACACTAAAAGAGAATTTTTGATTTACGATATACGATTTACGCGACGTGCGCGGAAGCTGGAATGACTCGTCAATCGTAAATCGGATATTGTAAATTCAGTCAGATGCCCATCCTGCTGAACAAAAACACCGCCTTCCCCGACCCAGACCTGGCCGACGCGGAAGGGTTGGTGGCCGTTGGCGGCGACTTCAGCACCGACCGGCTGCTGGCGGCTTACCGGCGGGGAATTTTTCCGTGGACGGCCAATCCTATCACCTGGTGGTCACCCGATCCGCGGGCGATTTTTGAACTGGACGGATTTCACGTTCCCCAGAGCCTGGCTCGCGTCATCCGCAAAGGCGGGTTTGAAGTGACCATTGACCAATCGTTCCGCGCGGTGATGGAAGGCTGTGCCGCGCCCGCGCCGGGACGCGGCGGAGCCTGGATCACGGAGGAATTCATCGAAGCCTACACGCGGCTGCACCGGCAGGGACACGCCCACAGCGTTGAGTGCCGGCTCAAGGGCGAACTGGTGGGCGGAATTTACGGCGTGGCCATCGGCGGCCTGTTCGCGGGCGAATCCATGTTCCACCGTGTCAACGATGCTTCCAAGGTATCGCTCCATCATTTGGTCAAGCATTTGCGCGAGCGCGACTTTGGGTTGTTCGACATCCAGATGGTAACGCCCGCCACCAAACCGCTGGGCGCCATCGAGATCCCGCGCCGCGAATATCTGCACCGCCTCTCCGCCGCAGTGAAAATGAAGTGTTTATTTTGACGCCCCGGGAACGCCGAACACCGGCACGGCTCGTTGCGGTTTGTTTCACCATCACTCGGCGTTTTGAATGGAATGAGTGTTTACGTCCGCCCTCACCTTTTATCCTCTCCCCCAGGAGAGGAAATCGCCTTCGTTGGTTTCCGGTTTTGCGGATGAGCGTCCGGCCAATTCCGTCGTACATATTTTCAAAGGCGCGGCGAACGATTCTCCCTCTCCTGGGGGAGAGGGCCGGGGCGAGAGCGGATGTGTCATCCTTGCAACCTGGGCGCGATGATTCTGCGCGGGGAACGGCGGTTGACGCTGGCACACGTCCGCACGCTGGCAAAACGTTTCCGCGTGTCCGCCGATTTGTTCCTGCCGTAAACCCAAACACCGAAATATTTCACAGAAGGAAACGAAGGGAACAAAGAGTGAAAGCTTCGCTGCCCCCGGAGCGCCGGCCTCCGGCACGGCTCGTTGCAGCTTCTTTCTCCCTCACGCCGTGCTGGGAAGCCGGCGCTCCGCTTTTCGGATCCAGGTATTTTTCTCCGTTGACTCTGTTTGCTCCTGTTCAACATCAATTCCGGGGTAAAAGCACTTTCCCGGTGCGGTTCCACGGATGGAATCAGACTCCCAAATAACTCGTCGATTGGTGTCTTGTGCCTTAGCCAAGACTTGAACCCAGAACCAACCCAGATAGCTTTTACGTGGCTGCTCTGTTGTAAAGCTTACTTCGCCAGCGCCATTTCGGCAGCGGCGGCCTTGCTGGTTTCCACCGCCGGCGCGGTTTCGCCGGTCTTGTGGAATTTCACGCTGACGATCTTGCTGATGCCGCGTTCTTCCATCGTCACGCCGTACAGCACGTCAGCCATGCCGATGGTGCGTTTGTTGTGCGTGATGACGATGAATTGCGAGTTGGTGATGAACCGCTGCAGCACCCGGACGAAACGGTTGATGTTCGATTCGTCGAGCGGCGCGTCCAGCTCGTCCAGCACGCAGAACGGACTGGGCTTGACCTGGTAAATCGAGAACAGCAGCGCCACGGCGGTCATGGTCTGTTCGCCGCCGGACAGCAGCGAGATGCTTTGCAACTGCTTGCCCGGGGGCCGCGCCATGATTTCGATGCCGCTCTCCAGCACGTCGTTTTCATCCGACAAAATCAGGTCCGCCTTGCCGCCGCCGAAGACCTCGGTGAACATCAGGCGGAAGTTTTCCCGGACCTTTTCAAACGTCTCAATGAACATCTGCCGCGTCTGCACGTTGATGCGGTTGATGACTTCCAGCAGTTGCGCCTTGGCCGAGACCAGGTCGTCGTGCTGCTTGCTGAGGAACTGGTAGCGCTGCTCGGTTTCCTCGTATTCCTCGATGGCTACGAGGTTCACCGGGCCGATTTCGTCGAGCTTCTGCTGCAATGACTCGATCTGCTGCCCCACGGCGTTCCAGTCGGTGGCCGCGCCGGCGGCGGCCATTTCTTCCGGCGTCAACACGTGCACCTTGGCCGGGCCTTCGTCGGCATAGGTGATGGTGATGCATTCGCTCCGCACGTCGTCGAGGTTAAGATGATATTTCTGCTGGATGCGCTCGCGCAGGTTCTGGACGGACATGTTTTTCTGCGCCAGTTCCACGTCCAAGGCGCCGCGCTGCTCCTGCAACTGGGTCAGCCGGCTGCGTTGTCCGCGCAAATTGTCCTCGCGCGTGGTCACGTCGGCTTCCTGCGATTGTTTCCGGGCCAGCAATTCGGCGGTTTGCGCGTTCACCTGGTCGCGCTCGTGCTGCAAACGCCCGATTTGTGCCTGCGAATCCTGGATTTCCGATTCCGCCTGCTCTTTGCGGCTGATAAATGAGGAAACTTCGGCGCGCCGCTGCTCGACCGCCTGGGTCAACTCGCGGATGCGTTGTTCCAGCGATTGCTGCTGCTGCCGGAACGATGCCAGCATCTGTTCCTCGGACGCGAGGGCGACCTTGCTCTCGGTGAGGGCGGCATGGGCGGCATCGCGCTGCTGGCGCAAATTTTCCAGTTCGGCCGTAAGCGCGGCGACCTGTGCCTGGCCAGCGCGTTCGCGGGTTTCCAGCTCGTTCAACTGGACCGCCAGCGCGTTGCGTTTCTGCAAACCTTCCTGCTCCTGTGCGGCGAGGCTCTGGACTTCAAAAACGACCGTCTCGATTTTCTGGTGCAGCAGCCGGTTGGAATTTTGCAGCGCGTTGAACTCGCCTTCGCGCGTGGCGATGGCGACTTCCTGCTCGCGCAATTCCGTCTGCGCCTGCTGTAGGCCGGCCTGCAACTCGGTCTGCTCGCCCAACAGCGCGCCGCGTTTGCGGCTCATCTCGGCGACGCGGAGCTGGACTTCCGTCAGCTCACCGTGCAGTTCGGAGATCTGGTTTTTGCGTCCGAGAATCGAAGCCGGCCCCTTGGGATTGCCGTTGCCGTTCAGATAACCGCCGGTGTAAATGCCGTGCCGGCTCAGCAAATCGCCGGTCAACGTGACAAAATCGCAGCCCGCGTGGCCGTTCTGGACCTGGGCCGTGGCGGTGGCGAGGTCGGACGCGATGAACGTGCGGCCCAGCAACGCCTTCAGGAGTTTTTCCACCGACGGCTCACCCTGAACCACTGCGAGGGCATGAATGACCTGGCCATTTTGCAGGCCGTTTTGAATCGCATCGAGACCGCTGCCCGGCGCCATTTCGCCTTCAAAAAACAATTGCTTGTCGTTAGTGTATTCGAGGGAAAGCGCGGCGACGCTGGCGCGACCGGATTTGTTCGCGGTGAGGTCGGCGAGAATCTGCTGCGCGGATTCCGGCTGCTCGGTCAGGACGAGTTGCAAGTGATGTCCGAGCGCGTTTTCGACGGCGACGACGTACTGGTCGGGAACGCGGATGCGGTCGGCGAGCGAGCCGATGACCGTGCGCGACTGGCGCAGGGCGGCCTGGGTGCCCGCGCTGAAACCTTCGTGCGACCCTTCGAGCTGCTCCAGCACGTTCAGGCGCGAACGTTTCTCGGCCTGCGCCTGTAAAAACTGGTCCTGCTCGGCGGACGAGGCCTGCAATTCCACCTGGAGTTCGCGCAACCGGGCTTGCCGCTGCTCGACGGAGCCGCGCTTGGTCTGTGCGTTCAGCTTTTCCACCTCGACGCTCGCGGTAAATTCGTGCAGGCGCGCCTCCAGCCGGGTGCGTTCCTCCTCCAGTTGCAATTTTTCGGCGGAAAGCTTTTCGAGCCGGATGCTATTGCCCTGTTTCTGCAAATCGAGCGCGGTGATTTCGTTGCGGATGCGCGACAGATCCTGCGCCGCGGTGAACGCATCGGCCTGCGCCTGGCGCAACGACTCCTGCCGCTGGCGCAAATCGTTCTCGACCGTGTTCAACGCCCATTGTTTCTGCTCCAGCGCCAGGCGATGCTGCAGGAGCGCGGCTTCCGAGGCGGCCAGGCGATCCGTCACCGCCTGCAATTCGGCAGACGCGGCGTGGCAGCGTTCCTCGGCCTGGGTGATGTCCGCCAGCGCCTTGGTGTTTTGCGACGCGAGTTCGCGCAGGCGTTCCTCGTTGAATTGAATCCGGCTTTCGTGCCGGTCGGCTTCGCCCTTCAATTCCAGGCTGCGCTGCTGCTGGCCGGCGACTTCGTGTTCGAGTTCGGAAAGCCGTTCGCGCAACTGCTTGATTTCGTCTTCGCAGCGCAGAAGTTCGGCAGAACCCGTCGCAATTTCATCGCGCAGCCGTTCGGCGGCGGCTTGCTTCTCGGTGATCTCGGCCGCAAGCACGTCGAATTGATGGCGCGCGAGCTGGGTGTCGAGGTGCTGGAGTTCCTGGGAAATTTGTTTGTAACGGCGCGCCTTGCCGGCCTGGCGCTGGAGCGACCCGATCTGCCGCTTCACTTCGCGGATGAGATCGGCGATGCGCAAAAGATTCTGGTCGGTGTATTCCAGTTTGCGGAGCGATTCCCGTTTCTGGCTCTTGTATTTCGTAATGCCGGCGGCTTCCTCGAAAATCATCCGGCGATCTTCGGGTTTGCTGGAAAGAATCTGCGTGATGTGGCCCTGCGCCAGAATGCTGTAGCTGGTGCGGCCCACGCCCGTGCCCATGAATAGTTGCTGGATGTCCTTGAGCCGGCACGAGGTGCGGTTGATGAAATATTCGCTGTTGCCGTCGCGGAAAATCCGGCGCGTGATGGTGGCCTCGTTGTAAGCCATCTCGACCCCGGCGGCGCGCAGGTGATCCTGGTCCATGTCGCCCAGCGTGAGCGACACCTCGGCCATGCCCATCGGTTTGCGTCCGTCGGTGCCGGTGAAGATGACATCGGCCATTTCACCGCCGCGCAAAGCCTTGGCGGATTGCTCGCCGAGCACCCAGCGGATGGCATCGGAGACGTTGGATTTGCCACAGCCGTTGGGGCCGACGATGGCGGTGACGCCGGGTTGGAAATTCAACGCGGTTTTGTCCGCGAAGGACTTAAACCCCAAAACCGTCAAATTCTTGAGATACATGACTTTCGTTAAGGCAACCAAAATTGCCGGTTAAAGTAAAGAAAAAACCACAATATAAAGCACACAATCCCACTTGTGGCACAACTAATTGGTGAGGAACCTGGATTTGCTTTGTGCCACTAAACTAGTACTTAAAACTTTTTATCAAACTACTGTACTCTTATACGACTGGAAGGTGCTTTCGTCAAATGGTTTCGCGCAAAGTTCAATTTATTTTCTCCCACTCCTCGCCAAATGAGGAGTGGGGTGAGGAGGCCGATTATTCAAGTTGAAATCCCCTCGCCCCAGCCCTCTCCCCGCTCGGGCGGGGAGAGGGAGTCCAGCCAAAAAATCAGTTGACATGATTTGATGCTTAGACCAGCTTATACGCATCCGTTGATACAACGGTCTCATGCAGAGTGGCTGAGGGACTGGCCCAATGACGCCACGGCAACCGGTTGAAATTCAATTTCGACGCAGGTGCCAATTCCAGCCCCGACTGGTGTCGGGGGAAAATGAGAAGAGCGCGCGAATTTTTTCAGCCCCTTCTCGTCATGAGTCGGGGCTTTTTGTTTGCCCTGAAATCGTTCGTAGCAGCGGACGTCAGTCCGCTCTAACTGGATGAATAATGAGCCGACTGACGTCGGCTGCTACGAGGTAAATGGAAAATTATGAGTGAACATCACGGTTTTATGAAGGCGCTCAAGTGCCGCGAGTGCGGACGGGAATATCCGCTCACCGCGACACACGTGTGCGAGTTCGACTTCGGCCCGCTTGAAGTGGTTTATGATTACGACCGCATCAAGAAGTCGCTCACCCGGGCGGCGATTCAATCGCGCCCGCATTCCATGTGGCGTTACCGCGAGCTGCTGCCGGTGGCGAATGACCCGACGGTCGGCCTGCAGGTCGGTTTCACGCCGCTCGTGAAAGCGGACCGGCTGGCCAGGAAACTCGGCATCCGCGAATTGTGGATTAAGAACGACACGGTCAATTATCCGACGCTGTCCTTCAAGGATCGCGTCGTGAGCGTGGCGTTGAGCCGGGCGCGCGAATTGGGTTTCGACACCGTCGCCTGCGCCTCGACCGGCAACCTGGCGAATTCCGTCGCCGCCAACGCCGCGTCCGCCGGCTTGAAATCCTACGTGTTCATTCCGTCGGATTTGGAGCAGGGCAAGATCATCAACTCGCTCGTTTATGGCGCGCATGTCATCGGCATCAAGGGCCATTACGATGAGGTGAACCGGTTGTGCGCCGAGATCGCGGGCAAATTCGGCTGGGCGTTCGTGAACGTGAACATGCGGCCGTATTACGCCGAAGGCTCCAAGAGCATGGCCTATGAAATCGCCGAGCAACTTGGCTGGCGGCTGCCGCGGCACACGGTCGTGCCGATGGCGTCCGGCTCGTTGCTGACAAAAATCCAGAAAGGCTACCATGAATTCGTGAAGCTCGGCCTCGTGGCGGAAAGCGAGACGTCCATTCACGGAGCGCAGGCGACGGGTTGTTCGCCGATTTCCACCGCGCAAAAGGCGGGACTGGACTTCTTCCGGCCGGTCAAGCCGGACACGATTGCCAAATCGCTCGCCATCGGCACGCCGGCGGATGGCTTCTACGCGCTCAAGGTGATGAAAGACACCGGCGCGGCGGCGGACGACGTGACGGACGATGAAATCCGCGACGCCATCAAGCTGCTGGCGGAGACGGAAGGGATTTTTGCCGAGACGGCGGGCGGCGTGACCGTGGGCGTGGCGAAGAAACTCATTGCGTCGGGCAAAATTTCGCGGAATGATTCCGCCGTTCTCTGCGTCACCGGCAACGGATTGAAGACACTCGATGCCGTGGCCGGCCACGTGGGCAAACCGCGCGAAATCAAGCCCAGCCTGCGCGAGTTTGAAGCCTTGCTGGCGCATGAGGAAAAAGTGAATGCATAATTTAACAACATGATTTTTTCGTTTGGCCAATCAGAGCAGGAACGAGTCGAAGTTGATGTGCTTCGCTACGAACGCCCTTTGACTGGTGAATACTGGGATGATAATTGGCTAACAGTGGAGATTCGTGTTCAAGCAGGCGGATTTCGCGGCAAAGTTGTAGCCGCGATTATCACAAGCGAATTGCAGAAATTTTTATCCGAGCTTCGACCGCTTTATGAAAAGCTAAGCGGTTTAGCCAAGTTTGAGACAATGGAAGGCCAATTGGACTTGCAGTTAGTTGGTGACGGCAAAGGACACGTTGAACTTCACGGCGAGCTTGCAGACCAAGCAGGAATTGGCAATCGCCTTCACTTTTCTTTGCAGATTGATCAGTCACAGTTGGGAGTGTCTATTCGCGAACTTGAGAAAGTTACAACACAGTTTCCAGCACGTGGTTCTAACACGCCGTCAAAAATTAACGCCCAGGCCCCGAAAAATTAAAATTTGATTTATGCCAAAAAAAGTCCGAATCCCAACGCCGCTCCGCAAGTTGACCAACAACGAGGAGCTGGTCGAAGTCAACGCCGCCACCGTCGGCGAGGCGATTGTCGAATTGCAAACGCGCTTCCCCGGCATTCAGGAACGGCTCGTGGATGAAAAGGGCGAGGTGCGCCGTTTCGTGAACGTGTATGTGAACGAGGAGGACATCCGCTTCCTCAAAAACCGCGAGACGCCCTTGAAAGACGGCGATGAAATCAGCATCATCCCCGCCATCGCCGGCGGCTGATTTAATTGCGGATTGCGGATTGCGGATTGCGAATTCCAAATTGAAAACTGATTTATGGCTAAAACGCACAAAAAAACTCTACCAGCGACAAAATCCACAACCCCAACCCAGCGAAGATTGTGGCTGATGTTCCCGCCCAAGCTCATCAAAAAACCGCTCGTCTGGGAAGTCGGCCGGAAATTCAAGGTGGTCACCAACATCCGGCAGGCCAGCGTGACGGATGAAATCGGGGTTGTCTGCCTCGAACTCGACGGGCCGCGCGACGAAGTGAAGGCCGCCATCGCGTGGCTGGAAAAAATCGGCGTCAGCGTCGAACCGGTGGAAATCAGCGTGGTGGAAAGCTGAAAGTTTATTTCCGCCGCTGGCGTTTGACCCTTAGCTGGGTCGCGGCATGCAACAGCGCAGCCTGAATGTGCGCGGATTCCTCGTCGGTGATTTTTTCGGCCAACCGCGCTTCAGCCCGCAGGCGGGCTTCCTCAGCCTTCGCTTCGTCAATATTTTCGGCGCGAATTGCCATGTCGGTAAGAATCGCCACCCGATCGGCGGTCACCTGCACGAAGCCGTCGCCGACGGCCAGGAAAATCGTGTCCTGCCCCTTTTGCGCAACGATTTCGCCCGCGGATAATTGCGTCATCAGCGGCACGTGATTCGGCATGATGCCCATCTCGCCTTCAGCGCCGGTCAGCGTGACCATGTCCACGTCGTCGGAGTAAATTTTCGCCTCCGGCGTGACAATTTCCAGTTTGAGCGTATTGGCCATTTTCAGCGCGCTAAATCATTAAATCATTGAATCGCAAATCACGCCTTGTCGTTAATTTCCTCGATGCCGCCCTTCATGTAAAAGTTTTGTTCCGCCACGTCATCGTGTTTGCCGTCCAGGATTTCCTTGAATCCGCGCACGGTCTCGGCCACCGGCACCTGCCGGCCCGGGCGGCCGGTGAACACTTCCGCCACCGAGAACGGCTGGCTGAGGAAACGCTGAATCTTGCGGGCGCGGTAAACGGTGAGCTTGTCGTCGGGCGAAAGCTCATCCATGCCGAGAATCGCGATGATGTCCTGCAAATCCTTGTAGCGCTGCAAAACCTTCTGCACGCCGCGCGCGGTTTCATAGTGCTCCGCTCCGACGATTTCCGGCGTCAGCGCGCGGCTCGTCGAGGCCAGCGGATCCACGGCGGGATAAATGCCAAGCTCGGCAATCGCACGCTCCAATACAATCGTCGCGTCCAAATGGGCAAAGGTCGTCGCCGGCGCGGGGTCGGTCAGGTCGTCGGCGGGCACATAGACGGCCTGGAACGAGGTGATGGACCCTTTCTTGGTCGAGGTGATGCGTTCCTGCAAATCGCCCATTTCGGCGGCGAGGGTGGGCTGATAACCGACGGCGCTGGGGGTGCGGCCCAGCAGCGCGGACACTTCGGAACCGGCCTGCGAAAACCGGAAAATGTTGTCAATGAACAGCAGCACGTCCTGGTTTTTTTCGTCGCGGAAATATTCGGTCACTGCGAGCGCGGACAGTGCGACCCTCAAACGCGCGCCGGGCGGTTCATTCATCTGGCCATAGACCAGCCCGATTTTGGATTTGCCGAGGTCTTTCTGGTTGATGACGCCGGCTTCGGACATTTCCGTGTAAAGGTCGTTGCCTTCGCGCGAGCGTTCGCCCACGCCTGCGAACACGGACACGCCGCCGTGCAGTTTGGCGATGTTGTTGATCAACTCCATGATGACGACAGTCTTGCCGACGCCCGCACCGCCAAAGGCGCCGACCTTGCCGCCCTTCAAAAACGGGCAGAAGAGATCAATGACCTTGATGCCGGTGACGAGCACCTGCGGCGAAGTGGACTGATCCACCAGCGACGGCGCGGGGCGGTGGATCGGGTAAAACTTGTCGGCGTTGACCGGTCCGCGCTCGTCCACCGTCTCGCCGACGACATTGAACACGCGGCCCAGCACGCAGTCGCCGACCGGCATGGAAATGGGGCCGCCGGTGTCGGTGACTTCATAACCGCGCTTCATGCCCTCGGTCGAGCCCATGCAAACGCAACGCACCCAGTTGTCACCGAGGTGCTGTTCGACTTCGAGTATCCGTTTGGCGCGGCCCTGGCCGGGCACGTCGAATTCGACGGCCAGCGCGTTGTAAATGCCGGGGAGCGGATCGGGAAATTCCACGTCCACGACCGGTCCGATGACTTGAACGATTTTGCCTTTGTTCATGCGATTGATTGATTAGCCCACCGCCATTTGCGCGGTGGCGATTTCCAACAATTCCTTCGTGATGTTCGACTGGCGCAGCTTGTTGTATTGCAGCGTCAGGTCCTTGATCAGCTGTTGCGCGTTGTCGGTGGCGTTCTTCATCGCCACCATGCGCGCGCTGTGCTCGCTGGCTTTGGCTTCCAGCAAAATCTGGTAAATCTTGAAATTCAAACTGTGCGGCAGCAATTCGCCCAGCACCGTCTCCTCATCCGGCTCGAACAAATACGGCACATCGCCGCCCGCCGCCAATTCCCCCGCCGTCGCGTGGCCGTGGATGCCGGCGGTGACCGTCTGGATTTTTCCCACCGGCAA
>Ga0265323_10000289_pt1 | contig 29020 bp, 24 predicted proteins | sample 41225metaG_FD_193580 | JGI IMG/M metagenome (GOLD analysis project Ga0265323, IMG submission 193580) | Rhizosphere microbial communities from Carex aquatilis grown in University of Washington, Seatle, WA, United States - 4-12-25 metaG | ecosystem: Host-associated > Plants > Roots > Rhizosphere...
CCAGAGCCAGAGCTGCATGGCGGTGGCGAGGGCGCAGGCGCCGGTGCCGGGGCGGTCGTTGGCGATGCGGCGCATATCGCGAATCCACTGGCGGAACTGGGCGAGGAAGAGTTCGTCGATCATGGTGACGCTAAGCTGGCGGCGCTGGACGGACTCAGGGCCTTCGTAAGTGGCCTCCAACTGGGCGTCCATCCACTTATGACCGAGGAAGCCGGGGCAGTCCTCGGTGATGCCGTAGCCGCCCATGAGGCTGACGGCTTCGCGCATCATTTGGGCGCCGTGGCCGGTGTTCCAGAGTTTGCAGGCGGGGCAGAGGACGTTGACGACGGAATCGAGGAGGGCGTACTGGACGAGGGTATCATCGGCCAGCTCGGGGCGGGTGCCGTGGACGAACTCGATGGCATCCTTCTGCACCTTGCGCATGGCCCTGGCGGCGGCGGAGGCAGAGGTGATGCCGCGGGAGGCGAGGAGATCGATCTTCTGCTGTTCGATGGGGTTGATCTGGTCGCAGACGCGGGCGGCCTGGAAGCCGAGGGAGGCGCTGGCCTCGCCGGTGGCCCAGACATCCACGAGGCGGTGGACGACGTCCTGTTTGAGCTGGAGGCCGAGATCGTAGCGTGGGGAGCCGGGAGTGGCGATGGAACCGCCGCGGAAGCGGGTGCGGCCGTAGCGGATGACGGGCTCGATGGCGCTGAGGAGCTTGGCGGAGGTCATGATGGCGACGGTGACGCGGGTGCGGCGGAAGACGGCCTCGATGACTTCGCCGTGGTTGTAGCGGGGGATGATGACGCCATCCTTAACGGAGTAGCCGCCGACGATGCGGGAGGCGGGGACTTTGAGATTGAAGATGGGGTCGCGGGTGGAGGAGAGCTGGTGGACGAGTTTGCGGGTGGGGACGCCGCGATCGAAGATGCCGGGGTCGGTTTCCTCGAGGATGATCTTGCAGGTGCCCTTGATGCGGGGATCGTCGGATTCGACCGAGGCGGTGACGAAGTTGGCGAAGCCCATGTTGGTGATGAAGCGGCCGCGCTTTTCGACGTGGAGGATGGGCTCTTCGCCGTCCTTCCACTCGGCGATGCGGACCTTGCCGCCGAGCATGCCGGTTTCGACGCCGACGTAGGGGATGGGCTCGGTGAGGCAGAAGGCGCCGCGCCAGGGCTTGCGGTCCTCACCGGGCTGGGGGGGGGCGCAGCGGCTCATATAGTAATGGCGCTGTTCGGGGGTGCCGCGCTCGTGGATGGGGGAGAGGGCGAGGCAACCGGCGAGGCTGCCGGTGGCGGCGCCGGCATCGACCCAGGCCAACTCGAAGGCGACCAGGGCGAGGGCGAGGTTTTTGGGTCCTTCGATGAAGCCGCCTTCGGAGGGGTCCATGAAGACGCCGGTGACGCCGGACTCGTCGAAGGCCTGGAGGAGGGCCTGTTTACCGGGGGTCCACTCGTGGGTATTGCGGGCGCCTTCGGCCACGAGGCGGGCGACGGGGCCGCGGGCGACGGCGCGGACGGATTGCACCAGCATCTGAAGATCGAAGCGGTCCTCGAAGCGCCAGAGGATCTGGCGGACGTCATCGCCGGGGAGGGCGCGCAGGGATTCGGATTTGGCGTCAGTCGCAGCTTGGGTCAAGGGGGCAGTCCTTTCTCGTGAATGAGATATGGTAGCAATCGGCGGGCCAAGGCGGGAAGACCGTGGAGAATCAACACATATGTGGAGTTTTGAGGCGTGGAAATGGGGGATGCCGTGGGGGATATGGCGCAGGGGAGTGGGGGGGTGGGTGATGCGGGATTCGGGCCGGGGTCTGAATTGCGTGTCAGATCACCGGCGGGAGCGTGGACAAAAGCGGGAAGCAGCCGAGGGGAGGCGGCGCGAGGGGCAGAAGAGGCGGCGCCTCCCGAACGGACGGGAGCGGCTGCTACTTGAAAGACTGTTTCTGGGGCTTGCTATCCTCTACCACCAGGCCGCTGGCTTTCACGGAGCCGGTTTTGGCGTCGAACAGGGTAAAGCTGGCAATGGCACCGCCGGTGAACAGCAGCGTGCCGCCTTTGAACAGGTTGGTCCTGGTGACCACGCTGCCGCCCAGCACGGACGTTTTCACGGACAGGATGGAGGTGTTGGGTTTCTGGGCCGCCTCCATCAACTTTTCGGCACGCAGGATGGAGGTGAGGGTAGCCGATCCGGTGTTGGCCACAGCGGTGAGGGCGGTCTGCACCGTCCCGAAAGCCGTCCCGGCGGCCGTGACCGCGGTCACAAGGCCGGCAATCGATTTCACGAACTGATCGCACTGGGCCTTGAGGATGCCGGCGTTGTTGACGTCCAGCGTGGCACCGGCGAGGGCGCCAAGGATGCCGATCGCGTATTGGTGGGCGGCATCGCGGGTAGCCGCCAGGCCGGCAGCTTTGGATGCGTCCGCATTGGCCTTCACTGCCTGGTCCGCCTGAACGAAGGCGTTGAGGGCATCGCTCAACTGCTGGACCAGGGCCTGATCCACTCCGGCGCCATCCTGCAGCTTAATTAGTGTGGTCTGCACGGCGGACAACTGGTCCATGAAGGCCGACTTGTCGTCGGTTACGTCCAGCGGCATCACGGCCGGCTGCATGACCGTCTTGCTGGCGGCCCGCAATTGGTCCATGACGGCCGCGGCCAAAGCCACGTCATCCGCGGTGAAGCTGCTGTAGGCGATGGTGGTGTTGGTGCGGAACATCCCGATCAGATCGCTCAGCGTTTTCAAGCCGCCCAGAGCCAGGCCGGGGAGCAAAACGCCGGCGATATCCTTCGAGGCGGTTGTCGGCGGGGGAGGAGCGGAGGGCGACAGCTTCAAGAGGCGCTTGGCTTCCTTGTCCAGATTGTTATTGAACTCGGCTTGCAGGCTGGTAACCTGAGTCTGCAATGTCCCCAACACCTTCAATAAGGCCTTATAGTTCACCAGACTGTTGATTTCCGTCTGGTCATAGATCAGGACATCGCCGGCGATCAGGTCGGTCTTCTTGTCGGTTCCAGTTTTGGTAAGTCTGCCGGCCACCTGCTGGGCCAACTTATCCAGGCTTTCATAGGCCAGCCTTTGACTCGGAAACGGATTGGTTCCCGAGACCGAGAAAGCTCCTGAATTGGGCGTGGCGGTAGAAGTTGGCAGTGCCCCGGTGAGCATCGACTGCTGGTCCTGCTGCATCTTGAGCCTGGCGTCCATTTGTGCCTGCTGGGCGGCCAACTGCTGCTGCTGTAACTGGAGAGCCGCCAGCGTGGGATCGACCGGAGTCTGAGACTGACCGGGTGCTACATTCGTTGTGGCCATAATCGTCACCATCGCTAAAGTGAATTGAAGAGACTTAGTCAACATTTCATATCCTCGCATTTCCCCCGAGAGCGGAGAACAGGTTTACCCTACCGAAACCGAAAACATCGCTGTGTCCATTGGCGTCGAAATTACCGCCAATCTTGTCGGCGGTTTGTTCCAGCAGCAATTTCAACTGTGCGGCGGTCAACGCCGGCTGTTGGGAGAGGACCACGGCCGCCGCGCCAGCCGCCATGGGGGCGGATGCCGAGGTGCCGCCAAAGGCGTTGGTATACAGCCCGTCGGCGCCGCCATTGGCGTCGGCGCCCAGATTGAAGCCGCGGCCCGTCATGGACACATCGGTGGTGAACACGGCCGCAATCCCGCCGTTCGATGGCGCAACCAGCGACACCTCGGGTCCGAAGTTGGAGAAGGTCGCGCTCATCCCCTGGTCGGTCGATGCACCCACCGCAATTGCGCGATTGACGTTGGCCGGGAATCCGACGGCCGGGGCGCCGTCGTTGCCGGCGGCGCAGAAGACGGCGCAGCCCTTGCCGCCTCTACCGGTGGCCACGGCGGCTTCGATGGCGTTCGATATGAGCGCCGTTTCGGGCCCGGTCCAGGAGCATGAGAGGACGTCGGCAATACCGGCGGCGTGGGCGATGGCGTTGCCCACTTTCTCGTCCGACGCCAGTTCACTGGCGTGGAAGATCTTCACGGGGAGGATGCGGCATCCGGCGGCGACGCCAAAGGCGCGCCCGTCCGGCGCCAGCGCCGCGACGAGTCCCGCGCAGGGCGTGCCGTGAATATCGTTGGTAGTTGGATCGTCGAAGGGCGAAGCAAACACTTTGGGGTGCGGGTCGAAGTGTCCCGGATCGGTGGTCTCCAGGAAAAAGTCGCGTCCGAAGCGATCGGGCGAAGTGGCGTCGGGATTGTGCCAGATGCGATCCAGGAGCGCCGGGTGATCGATATCCACGCCATCGTCGAGGACGGCGACGATGATGGCGGGACTTCCCATGGCGATCTGCCAGGCCTGGGCGGCGCGCACGTCCTCGCCGGCAATCTGTCCGGGGAATTGAGCGGAGTTTGCCAGATGCCATTGGGCGAGCGGAATGGCGGGGGGCGCGGATCGTCGGAACTCGGAGACGAAATTCGGCGTCGCCAGAACGATGTCGCCATCGCGCTGGGCGAGCGAGTTGGCGATCTCGATGAGATCGTCGCCCCGCCGCTCGTCCGCGGGGTCGCGCACGACGATCTGGTCGCGCACGAAGGCGTTTCCGCGAACCAGTTCGAGGCCGAAGTCGGAGAGATGGGTGCGGCGCCTCTCTTCGGGGACTTCCGGGAGGAAGCGAATCACGAGTTCACGGTAGAGGCAGCGCAGGAGTCTGGTGGCAGCATCGCGGTATACCGACGGGGCGCGGGGCGGCGGCATCTTGCGCGGCACGGCTTCGGCCGACAGGTTGCCGAAGAAACTCCGCGTGGCGCGGGCCAGGCGCACGGCATCACCGGTGGCCTTGAAGGCGTCATCCAGGTGCAGGGCGTCGCTCAACTTGAAGGGAACGGCGTCCAAGTCAGCGGCGACTAACTCAATTTTCTTACCGCGTAATCCGTAGAAGTGCATTTCCCCTCCTTCGGCACGGGAAGCCGATGGCCCTAAACTCGCCTATAATTCGCGGCGGTTTCGGGCGCCGCCAACTTAATGTTCGGGTCATGCTGCAGCCGGTCTATCAGGTCCGGCGGATAGGTGGCCCGATGGTCGAGCGATTCGAAACTGAGCTGATCCGGCCGGAACTCGTTCTTCTGCAGGAAGCGCAATCCATAAGCATCCTGGAATTTCTGGAGAGCCGGACCGGAGGGCGGATCGTGAAACTGCACCACCACCTTGCCGGTGGGCAGCGACTGGAGCCCCTGGCTGTCGACGATCACGGGTGCGGCAAACTCGATGTGGTCCCCGTAGTCACGCATCAGCCGTTGCCAGCCCTGGCGCGGGTCTGATCCAGGGGCGGCGGGGCGGGAAACGAACAGTCCGGAGGATCCGGCGGCTTCCCCGTCCAGGCCCTCCGGCAGGGCACCGGATTTCGGTTTGATGACAAAACACGGGGAGATTGGGACGGTCATGGTTCGATCAGCATCTCCTTCGATTGGCCCCGGGTGTCAGGCAGTATATCACGGCAGGTCGAGTTATGATGTTGGCATTTGGTGCGTTTGGTGCGAATCCGCACGCGGGGGTGACGGGTGGCCTCTCGCCTTGTAAGACGGAGGGCGGCGGAAGGAGGACGATGGGGTGCTATTCCGAGTGACCCTGCCCGACCGCCGCCCCTGCCGCCGAGCCACCGCCGATCGCCGGAGCGTTGCAGAGTGGCGCGGGTCCCGAAAGAGGTGGAGCATTGCCACTTTCCGCCGCAGGATGGTTAAATGACAACGAATGCCGCGGGTAGAGTGGCTCAGGAGAAACGCTGGTGGCTAACGTCCGGTTTTCATTCCATCGCCAGTAGGTCAATCACAAGAGGATTCCAACACCAGGAGACGAAACATGGGCCTTTTTAGTAAGAAGAGCGAAGAGCCAAAAGGTACGAGCCAAGGAAAATCCGCGGACGAGACCTTTCAGGAAGCGTGTCTCCTAAAGGCAGAGCTTCACGCACGACAGCTAAACCGGACCCAGGATGATCGTGGGCGACGTGAACTTTCCAACAGGATCGTCTCCCTTTCAGAGGAAGCGATTTCCAAGGGTCTTTCGGGCACGTCTGCTGTATCGGCTTATGCAACCATCGGTGACACGCTTGTGGAACGGGCGATGGAAGAAGACCCTGAACTGCAAGGTCTACGCATGTCAGGGCCGTCAGCCTCGCCAACCGCTGTACGGGCGATGCGTGCCTACGAATCCGCTTTGAAGCAGGATGCAGGTTTTCGGAATCCTTTTTTCAGCGACCAGAATAGCCGGAATGTCCACTTCCACGCCGGATTCACGCAGTTCGTGTGGGCAGTCAATTCTTATTACATCAGGCGATCGCGGGATGCCGAAGCAGCCATCACATACCTGAAGTCAATTCTGTCCCTCTTCGAGTACATGAGAGTTCCAGTCGCATGGTGGATCGCGGGTGTCCTCGCTGGCATGTACGAAGATCAGGTGCGTCCGGGCATCACTGTGGATGGGGCGCGCACGGCGTTCGCCAACGCCTCAAAATGGGGAGAATACTCGCTGCGTTGTGAGAGAATGCCAGGCAGCGAGGTTCAGGCGACGAATTTAGAACAATTCAGCAATAACCTCCAGCGTGTAAAAGCAAGGGCAGCAAAGGCAGCAGCCCGATACGGGGCGTGACACGCTGGACTGACCCGCTTACATCAACAGCGAGAATACCGCTGCTGCTGCCGCGCTCATCCTGCCGCCGCCGATGACGGGTGGCCTCTCACGCCGTGAGCCGGAGGGCGGCGGAAGGGGGTCCAACCCGGGCAGTTGGGAGGAGGGCCTCCGGCGGGAACCGGCGTCGTCACCAGCTATTATGGCAGGAATATACCTGGCGACTCCGTGGGGGAAATTCGACGGTTAGGTGTGTAACAGACCGGCAGTTCAAAATCTGAACATCTAGCGTTGATCAGGAATAGCTAAGCTATGCAGCGCGTGCGGGCGGATGGAGTGTACCTAGATAGGCGTTCGCAGCTAAGAAGCCGAAAGCGACAAGCGCACATGACGGCGTAGTAGTGCAGCCTGTGACTCAGCGGAGAACGGCGAGGGATTAACTCCGAATCTGTTCCAGATTCCACAGCGACCTTCACATATCCGAGAACAGCATCCCGCAATTCCCGCATAGCCATGTTCTGCTTTTTAGCCCTCACCATCAAGTCCAGGTCTATGCATTCAGCGATGAACGATCCGGTCTTCTCGCGATACGAAAAACAGCGCACAGGAAAACACTTTTCCACCGTGCGAGGTTCCAGTGTAGAGGGAGAGGTTGGTGCTATGGTCGGTGCGCTCATAGGCACTCCCTTAGATTATCGGCCAAAACAGAGAAAAGCTCAATGGCGATCTCGCTATCATGCCATCTCAGGGGTGAAAAACGCAACACTGGCTCGCCTGGCGGTGTGCTTTGTGGCCCCATAGAACTCTTGCCTGGTGAACTCAGATTGCCGCACCATGGAATGCATCAATTTGTCATCAAAGTCTTTATAATGAATATCTACAGAGACAAGAGCTGTTTTTCTTTTGCCTTTCGCCGGCCGAAAGTACTGAGCGTGTGAGCCTGTTTGCCCGCGTTTTGTGAAGCCGAGGGCAGTGAGAATCTCGATCACCTCGGCGGGCGTCAGTGGCGGGTAGGAGCGTTTCCCCAAGTGCAGCCCCAAGGCTAACAGGATAAGTGTAGCCTAGATTACCCGGCGGCTGACCGAGCCGCTTGAAACGGGGCACCCTAAGAGCGTGACGTGTTGTGGCCGTGGTGGGAATCCCAGGGCCGCCGCGCCATCGCTTCGGGGAAAACCGGTTTGGTGGATTTACGGGTTCGCTTCGTACGCGGAGAAGAACTCCCGCGCCTCTTCGAACCCATGCCGCGCCGGGGATTCGCCCGGAACCGCCCGCACGCGCATGCCGCGCAGCAGGCGCGAGGGCTGCGCCCCCGACCACGCGGCCCCATCCCGGCCGCATTCCAGCACCAGGGATGCGCCGCCGCCCGCCAGCGATTGCCGCGCCACCGTCACCAGTACCGCGGGGGTGTGCTCCACCGCCCGCCGCAACCGGAACCACGAGGTAAGCGAAATGCGGCGGGCCGTAGGCAGCGGCGTATCGCCCAGGTCCAGAATGGCTAGCCCGAAGCCGCCGTCCTGGATCAGCAGGTCGGCCGCCTTCAGGGCGTGCTCCGCGTTGTGGCCGCAGCGCACCCACAGCAACCCCTCCAACTGGACCCCGGCCGCCTGGGCCGAGGCGGGATCGAAGGCGTCCTCGGCATCCACCAGCGCGCAAGCCTCCTGGCGCGCGGCGGCGGCCGCCAGAATTGCCAGCAACAGGCTGGTGCGCCCGGAGGAAGGCGGCCCCACAATCTCCACCAACCCGCCGCGCGGCAACTCGATTCCAGCCACCCCGCTGGGGACGGTTTGCGGCAGTGGCCGCGCCCGCCAGTCCAGCGGACCGCCGAGAAAGGAGTCGAATTGCGCCCGCAGAGCCGCCGCGCCCATATTCGCTATTTGTTCGCCTTTACTCTATTTTTACCGGAAGGGCGGGGCGGTGTCAATGGGGGGCACGTGGATTGCGAGCACCACGCCGGCGCAGGGGGCGTTTCACTTCTCCCGATGATATAAAGAGCGTACAATAAGGTACAGATATAGTATCGAGGCGGTCTCATGAAATACGCAGTGAATGTACTGATAGTTCTGGTTGCAGCGGGAGGTTGCGGCAACCTAGGGGCGCAGATCATTAGCGGAGACGCCGCCCGCGGCGAACAGTTGTTACGGGATCACGGCTGCAGCGGCTGTCACCAGGTCAATCGACAGGGGGGGCACACGGCACCGGATCTTGGAAAACCAAGCTCGCGGAATTACACACCCGGCAGCCTGAGCGCGGTGATCTGGAACCACGCGCCGACCGTCTGGGCGCGGACCGACAGCCCGGCGCAAATCCTTCCCTTCAGCGAGGAACAGGTAGGCGACCTGTTTGCCTACTTCTACGCCCAGCGATTTTTCGATCACCTGGGCGACGCGGCCCGCGGCAAGCGGTTGTTCGTGGACAAGTGCTCGAAGTGTCACGGCATCTCGACATCGCCCACGGCCGATGCCCACCCGGCGGTGGCCTGGCGCTCGCTCAGGGATCCCATCTCGCTGGCTCAAGCGATGTGGAACCGTCCCCAGTTGATGAATGGAGCATTCGACCGGAAGGGCATCCGCTGTCCCCCTCTGGCCTCGCAGGAACTGACCGACCTTCTGATTTACCTGGAGAACCTTCCCGAGATTCGCGGCAATCATCCCGGGTTCCACCTGGCGCCTCCGGAAACGGGCCAGGCGCTGTATCAGGCCAAAGGCTGCGCCAAATGCCACCAGGGGAGCCTGTCGATGGAATATCGGGTCGCGGGCCTGACTCCGCTGGAGGTCGCCGCGGCCATGTGGAACCGTCCCTGGCATACGCCGAAGGCCCATCCAACGCTGAACTACGATGAAATGAACGGCATCGTCAGCTATCTGTGGGCGATGGGTACCTCCGGCGATGCCCGCCGCGGCCAGCAGATCTTCGCCAAGCGAGGCTGCGATAACTGCCACGGCAAGGACAGCGGAACACCCGGCAGTGCCAAGCCGCTGTTCGCCAGCGAGCAGCAGTCGGCTTCGGTATCCATGGTGGAGGCACTGTGGAGCGATGGAAGCGCGATGCAAAAAGAGATGGGACTGAAAGGACTTTCCTGGCCGCGACTGGCAAGCTCCGATATTACCGATCTGGGAGCCTATCTGGCCACGCGTCGTTCCGCCGCCCACAACAATTAGGATTCGATTCGCTCACTTCAACAGGGCAGCGGACCTGGCGGCGAAGTCCAGCACAAAGGACGGAAATATCCCCAGCAGCAGCGTGCCCGCGGCGGGCAGGATCAGCGCCGCGCGGAAGGCGGGCGTGAGCGGCTCCACCTCCGGGGCCCCGGCGGCGGGGTCGCGGAAGTACATTGCCACCAGCAGCCGCAGATAGTAGTATGCGGCCACGGCGCTGTTGAGCAGGCCCAGCACGGTGAGCCACACCAGATGCGACTCCAGGGCGGCTTTGAAGATGTAGAACTTGCCGAAGAACCCGCCGGTCAGCGGTACGCCGATCAGGGACAGCAGAAAGATGCCGAGCATGGCCGCCGTGAGCGGCTGGGTCTGGCCGAGGCCGGCCAGGTCGTCGATGGACTGGCGCGTCTCCCCGCGGCCGGAGATGTGGCTGACCACGGCAAAGGCGCCGATGTTCATGAAGGCGTATGCCGCCAGGTAGAACATGGCGGCGGCGATGCCGGTGTCCGAGCGCGCCGTCAGCGCCACCATCACGTAGCCGGCGTGGGCGATGGAGCTGTAGCCCAGCATGCGCTTGAGGTTGGTCTGGCGCAGCGCGGCGAAATTTCCGATGGTCATGGAGGCCAGCGCCGAGAGCCACACCAGCGGCTCCCAGGCATTGCCGAGCGGGGCGAAGGCCGTCATGAAAATGCGAAGGAATATGGCGAACGCGGCGGCTTTCGGGCCGGCCGAGAGGAACGCGCTCACCGGCGTGGGGGCGCCCTGGTACACATCCGGAGCCCACAACTGGAAGGGCGCGGCGGACACTTTGAATCCCAGCCCCACGAACATCAATCCCGCGGCGGCTCCCAGCAACGCCGCCTCGGAGCTACCGCCGACGGCCAGCAGGGCATGCACGGTCGAGAGGTTGATGGTGCCGGTGCACCCGTACACGACGGCCACGCCGTAAAGGAAGAACGCGGTGGCGAAGGAGCCCAGCAGGAAGTACTTCAGCGCGGACTCGTTCGAGCGCTTGTCGTCGCGCAGATACCCGGCCAGCACGTAACTGGCGATGGAGGAAATCTCCAGGCCGATGAAGATTACGATCAGGTCATTGGCCGCCACCATCATGCATTGCCCGGCAATCGAGAACAGCAGCAGCGCATGGAACTCGCCGGATTCGGCCTGCTGGCGCTTCAGGAAGCTGTACGACGGAAGCACCGTCAGGATGCCGGCCCCCAGCACCAGAATGCGAAAGAAGGTGGCGAAGGCGTCCACGCGGAGCATGCCGCCGAAGGCCAGGCCGCCGTTCCAATACGCCACCACCGCCCCGGCGATCCCGGCGGTCAGCGCGGCGATGGTCAAGTGGCCGAAAGCCGCCGGGCGGCGCGAGCCGAGCACGGGATCGAGCAGCATCAGCAGCGTGCCCGCCAAGGTGAGGACGATCTCCGGCAGGAAGCGGAGCAGGTCGCCGCCGATGAACCACTTCATGACGATCTCACCGGGCACGCGACACCTCCGCCCGCGCGGGCACGGCCACGCGGTAGGGCACGTTCACCTCGGATTGCGCCAGCACCTGGGCCGTTACCCGGCTCACAGGCGGGAGGAAGCTGAGCGAGTACACGCCCATCCACACCATCAAGACCAGCAGCGGAACCACCGCGGCCCACTCGCGCGTGCGCAGGTCGGTCACGTGCGATCGGACTTCCTCGACGGCGACGCCATAGAAAACCCGCTGGTAGAGCCAGAGCATGTAACAGGCCGAGAGAATCACGCCCAGCGATGCCCAGACGGCGAAGCTGAAATGGGCGATGGCCGTGCCCTGGAGTACCAGAAACTCGCCCACGAAATTGTTGAGCGTGGGCAGGCCGATGGAGGCCAGCGCGGTGACCAGGAACGCCGTCGAGAGCCACGGAGCCGCCGTGGCCACACCACCGTAATCGGCGATTTCGAGCGAGTGCCGCCGCTCGTAGAGCAGCCCCACGAAAACGAACAGCGCGCCGGTCGAAATGCCGTGGTTCAGCATCTGGTAGACCGCGCCATCGAGCCCCTGTTGGGTGAACGAGAAGATGCCCAGGACCACGAATCCCAGGTGGCTCACCGAGGAATACGCCACCAGTTTCTTCATATTGGGCTGCACCATGGCCACCAGGGCGCCGTAAATAATGCCAATGATCGCCAGCGTCGAAATCCACCCCGCGCACTGGCGCGCGGCGTTGGGAAACAGCGGCAGGCAGAAGTGCAGGATTCCGTAGGTACCCATCTTCAGCATGACGGACGCCAGCATGACCGAGCCGGCCACGGGAGCTTCCACGTGCGCATCCGGAAGCCAGGTGTGCAGCGGGAAGAGCGGCACCTTGATGGCGAAGGCCACGAAGAAGCCGAGGAACAGCAGCATTTGTTCCTGCGAATCGAGCCGCAGTTCGCCGGCCGACAACTGGTTCAGGATGGCGGCGTAGCTGAAGGTGTGCGCCTTGTTGTAGAGATAGATGATAGCTGCCAGCATCAGCACGCTGCCGGCCATGGTATACAGGAAGAACTTCACGGCGGCGTAGATGCGGCGGTCGTGGCCCCAGATGCCGATGAGGAAATACATGGGCACCAGCGAGACTTCCCAGAACACGTAAAACAGGAACAGGTCCTGCGCCAGGAACACGCCGATCAGGCCGAACTCCAGCAGCAGCAGGAAGGCGTAGAACTCCTTGGCGCGGCTGCGGATGGAGCGCCAGGAAATCAGCACGCAGATGGGCGTGAGCAGCGTGGAGAGCAACACCAGCCACAGGCTGACGCCGTTCACGGAGATGGCGAAATGGATCCTGGGCGAGGCGATCCAGGGGGCGTCGAGGACGAACTGCTCGCCGCCCGCGTTGCGATCGAACTGCATCAGCAGGCCCAGCGACACCACGAAGGCGACCAGCGACACCGCCAGCGCGAACCGCCGGCTGGCTTCCGGCGACCTCCGCGGCAGAAACAGGGCGAAGAAGAACCCCGCCAGCGGAATGAAGAGCACGGGCAGCAGGTTGGGACTCATCGCACAATCCCTCCCGCCAGCCCCATCACGAAAATCAGCAGCACCGCGCCGAGCGCCACCCAGGTGGCGTAGCTGCGAATGTTACCGGACTGGATGCGTTGCAGCAGGGCGCCCACATCACGCGCTCGCGCGCCCACGCCGTTGACCGCGCCATCGATCCCGGCGGCGTCGATCGCCTTCCAGAGCACCGCGCGCGAGCCGCCCACTAGCGGCCGCACCAGGGCGGCATCGTAAGCCTCATCCACGAAGTACTTGTTGTAGACCAGCTTGTACAGGCCGCCAATGCGGCCCGCGAAGGCGCCGGCCATGCCAGGCTTGAAAAGATACATCAGCGCGGCGAGGGCGATGCCGATGAAGCCCGAGGCAACCGAAATCGCCATCAGCGTGAAGTCTTCCGGCGCTTCCGCGGCATGGAAGAATCCACGCAGGAACTCCGGCACCGGAAAGAGCGCGCCACCGGCCAGGGATAGCAACGCCAGGATGACCAACGGAACCAGCATCACCGGCGGCGATTCGTGGGGATGCCGGTCGCCGCGGTAGTCGCCGAAAAAGGTCAGGAACATGGCGCGGAACACGTAGAACGCCGTCATGCCCGCGGTCGCGACGCCCAGCCAGTAGATCCAGGGAGCCTGCTGGTAGGCCGCCACCAGGATGGCGTCCTTGCTGTAGAAGCCGGAAAGCCACGGCACGCCCGCGATGGCCATGGCGGCGCAGGCCATGGTGCCGAACGTCCAGGGAATCTTCTTCCACAGGCCGCCCATCTTCGACATGTCCTGTTCGCCGGAGAGCGCGTGGATCACGCTGCCCGCGCCCAGGAACAGCAGCGCCTTGAAGAACGCGTGCGTCACCAGGTGGTAGATGCCGGCGCCGAACGCTCCGCTGCCCACGCCCACGAACATGTAGCCGAGCTGCGAAACCGTGGAGTAAGCGAACACCTTCTTAATGTCGTTCTGCGCCAGGCCGATGGTGGCCGCGAAAAAGGCCGTCGCGATGCCGACAATCGCAATGGTGTGCATGGCTGCGGGAGCGTGCGCATAGATCACCCACGCCCGCGCGGTCATATAGACTCCGGCGGTGACCATGGTGGCGGCGTGGATCAGGGCGGAAACCGGCGTGGGGCCGGCCATGGCGTCTGGCAGCCAGACGTACAGCGGCAATTGCGCCGACTTGCCGCAGGCGCCCACGAGCAGCAGCAGGCCGATCAGGGTCAGCGTGCCAACCGGCGCGCCGGGCGCCTGGGCGAACACGCGCGCGAAATCGAAGGTCTGGAAATTCACGAAGATCAGAAACATCGCCAGCGAGAAGCCGAAATCGCCGATGCGGTTGACGATGAACGCCTTGTTGCCGGCCGTGGTGGCGAACGGCTTGTCGAAATAGAAGCCGATCAGCAGATAGCTGCACAACCCCACGCCCTCCCAGCCGACGAACAGCAGGGCGAAATTGGCCGCCAGCACCAGGGTCAGCATGAAGAACATGAACAGGTTGAGGTAGGCGAAGAAGCGGCGGTAGCCGCCCTCGTGCGCCATGTAGCCGATGGCGTAAATGTGGATGAGCGAGCCGATGCCGGTCACCACCAGGAGCATCACGGCGGTGAGGCGGTCGACGGAGAAATCGCAGCCGATATCGAGCGAGCCGCTGCGGATCCAGGTGAAGTAGTGCTCCACGTGGGCCGCGGGGAGATCGCCCAGGCCGTAGAGCGTTTTCAGCACCCAAACGAAGGACAGCAGCACGCTCGCGATGGCGAACAGGTTGACCAGGCTCCTGGAGAAGCGCCGGCCCAGCAGGCCGTTGACCAGAAAGCCCGCCAGCGGAAACAGAGGTATGAGCCAGAGTTGCATCAGTCCTTCATCGAATCCACGTCATCGATATTCAGCGTTCCGCGGTTCCTGAAAACCGTCAGGATGATGGCCAGCCCCACGGCCGCCTCCGCCGCCGCCACCACCATCACGAAAAAGGCGTAGAGGTGTCCGTCCACCTGCCGGTGCTGATGCGCGAAGGCCACGAAGCTCAGGTTCACGGCGTTGAGCATCAACTCGATGGACATGAACACGGTGACGATATTGCGGCGGAACAGGAACCCGGCGACGCCGAGGGTGAACAGCGCCGCGGCGAGCATCAGAAACCAGCTTGTCGGCACCTGCTGCATCTCAGTCCATCTCCTTCCGCGCCAGCACCATGGCGCCCACAATGGCGATCAGGATGAGGACCGAGGTGGCCTCGAAGGGCAGCAGGAAGGTGGTGAAGAGCGCTTCGCCCACGGCCTTTGGCCCGCCGCCATGGAAGTCGCCGAAGCGGACCATGGTCTCCGGCCGGGAGAGCAACCGCCCCAGAAACGCCAGCAAAACCAGCAGCCCGATCAGCACCGGAACGCCCAGCAACTGGACCGTAAACGATTGGCCCTGGCGAATCTCGGTGCCCGCATTCAGCAGCATGATCACGAAGACGAACAGCACCATGACGGCGCCGGCATAGACGATCACCTGCGCGGCGGCGAGGAACTCCGCGCCCAGCAGCAGGTACAGAATCGCCAGCGAGCCCATGACGCCGATGAGCGAAACCGCGCTCGATATGGGATGCCGCTGCACCACCACGTTGACGGCGCAAACCAGCGCGATGGCGCCGAAGACGAGAAAGAGGATCAGATCCATGGCTGTACCTTGCGCATATCAGGACACCAACGCCACGGCCAGGCCGGTGATCAGCAGATTGGCCATGGCCACGGGGAACAGGAACTTCCAGGCGAAACCCATGAGCTGATCGTAACGGAAACGCGGCAGCGTGCCGCGAATCCACATAAACAGGAACAAAATGCCGCCCGTCTTGGCGCAGAACCAGAACAGCGGCAGCAGCCACTCCTGCACCACGGGCAACAGGAAAAAGGCCGCTACTCCGAGAAAGACGATCCCCACGACGGGGAAACTCAGCGTATCGCGCCGGCGGGACGCGTGCACGCCGTGGTACAGTGCGATGGCGCCGGCCGCCGCGAAGATCAGCACCGGAACCAGACCCGACCCGTATTTCGCCGGCCAGGGCGCCACCCAGCCGCCCAGGAACAGCAGCGTCGCCATCGAGCTCACCGTGATCATGTTGGCGTACTCGGCCATGAAGAACGAGGCGAACTTCATGCTGCTGTACTCGACGTGGAAACCGGCCACCAGTTCGTTCTCGGCCTCCGGCAGATCGAAGGGCACGCGGTTGGTTTCGGCGAACGCGGCGATCAGAAAGACGATGAAGCTGACAATCTGCGGGAACGGCCCGCTGAGCAGGTTCCAGTGGAACAGGTTTCCGGACTGCTTCTCCACCAGCTCGCGCAGGCTCAGGGTATTGGAGAGCAGCAGCGGCGAGGCGATGGCCAGCGACATGGGCAGCTCGTAGCTGATCATCTGCGCCGAACTGCGCAACCCGCCCAAAAGCGCGTACTTGTTGTTGGAGCTCCAGCCCGCCAGCGCCACGCCGTAGACGCCCATCGACGACACCGCCAGCACGAAGAGCACGCCGATGTTCAGATCGGTGAGCTGCATGTAGGTGTGCGTGCCGCCCACGCGGATTTCCGGGCCGAAGGGGATCACCGAGATGGACAGCAGGGCCATGGTGATGGCCAGAAAAGGCGCGCCCACGTACAGCAGCTTGTTCACGTAGGGCGGCACCAAGTCTTCCTTGGTGAGCAGCTTGATCACGTCCGCCAGCGGCTGCAGGAGGCCATGGGGGCCCACGCGATACGGCCCGGGGCGCACCTGGATGTGCGCGATCACCTTGCGCTCCACCCACTGCAGGTAGGCCAGGGTGGTCATCAGCGCGGCGAAGACCACGGCCGTTTTGACCAGGCTGACGATGAAGAACGAGTAGTCCATTTAGCGGCCCTGACGGCTTTCCAATACCGATTGCAGAACCTTAGAATAGCGCCCGAGGGTGCCGGAGGCGAACAGCCCGTTGTGAGCGGAGCGCACCGCCTCGGTCCGCGCGTCCGCGGGAATGTGCGCGCCGGCGAATTGCGGGACCGATCGGCGGATTTCTTCCGCCACCGCGTCAGGCGACCACGGGCCGAGCAATGCGGCCACGCCCATCTCGCGCGCCAGGAGTCCCATGATCTCCAGATCCGTCTTGGCGCCCATGGTTTCCACGGCGCGCGTCAGCTTCTGCACTTCGCCGGTCGCGCTGGTCACGGTGCCGTTCTTTTCGTAAACCGAGGCGGCCGGCAGCACCAGGTCGGCGGCTTCGGCCGTTTCGGTGACGAACAGATCCTGCACCAGGAGGAACCCGGCCTTGCGGGCCGCGCCGTGCTTCAGGGGATTCGCGCCCACCACCCACAGCACGTCCAGAGGGGCGGCCACGATTTCGTCGAGGCGCATGCCGGGGTCCGGCGCCGGCTGGTAGCCGGGCAGCAGCTCAGAGGCAACGCCCATGTCGATGGCGCCGCGCGAATTGACGTAGTCCACCAGGCACACGTACTTCACCGGGACGGCCAGGGATTCGCCAAACTCGACCAGCGCTGGCACCGCGCCGCCCTGCACCGAGTCGTCGAAAAGGATCACCAGCCCGGACTCGGCCTTCAGGCGGCCGGCGAGCGAGCGGTAGTCCGCGCCGCGCACCACGGCGGCGGCGTAGGCGTCTTCGCGCACGGGCCGCGGGGTCACCACGTAGATGCGCGCCTGGTGGTGCCGCCAGTTGGCGCGGAGCTGGTAGGAAAGCAGCGGGTGCTCCTGGGCGAGATCCGCGCCCACAATGAGGGCCGACTTGCACTCGTACAGGTCGGCGGCGGTGGCCAGTTTCGAGGTGTCGCCGCCGAGCGCGTCGATCAGCGCGGCCACGTCTCCGGTGCGGTGGTGACCGATGTGGCTGGTCTTGAGCGCCTGGCGCGCGAACTTCTGAAGGTAGTAATTCTCTTCGTTGGTGGTGTGGTTGGAGCCGATCACGCCCAGCGTGCCGCCGGAGGCGAGCGCGGCATTGAACTTCCCGGCGGCGATGGCCAACGCCTCGCTCCAGGAAACCTCCTCGAGCTTGCCATTGCGGCGGGCGAGCGGCGATTGGAGCCGCCCGGGGTGATCGTGGAAATCGAAGGCGTAGCGTCCCTTCACGCACAGGAACTCGCCGTTGATGCCCGAGCGGTAGCGGTTGTTGCCGCGCACGATACGGCCGTTGCGCGTGCCGAGCGTGGTGGTGCAGCCGTCGGCGCAGTGGGCGCAGACGGTGCCCACATGGGTCATTTCCCAGGGCCGCGTCTGGTAGCGGTACGCGCCGCTGGTGAGTGCGCCCACCGGGCAAATGTCGATGCAGGCGCCGCACTCGTCGCATTCCAGGTGGTCGCCGCGATTGGGCGCGATCTCCGACACCGCGCCGCGGTTGATGACGCCGAGGGCCTTGACGCCCATGCCTTCGTCGCAGATGCGCACGCAGCGGAAGCACAGGATGCAGCGCGGCGCATCGTAAAACACCACCGGCGAGAATTGTTTTTCGGGCGTGTGCACTTTGGTTTCGCTGTACCGGCTCTCGCCGGCGCCATAGCGGAAGACCATGTCCTGGAGTTCGCACTCGCCGCCCTTGTCGCACACCGGGCAATCCAGCGGATGGTTGGTGAGCAGGAACTCGAGTGTGGCCTTGCGCGCCTGGGCCACCTGCGGCGTATCGGTCCGCACCACCATGCCCGCGGAGACGGGCAGCGTGCACGCCGTCATGAGCTTGGGCATCTTCTCGACTTCTACCAGGCACATGCGGCAGGCGGCTTGCAGAGACAGCCCTTTGTAATAGCAGAAGGCGGGAATCTCGATGCCGTTCTCTCTGGCGGCATCGATGACGAGGGTCCCGGGCGCGGCCTGAATCTGCCGCCCATCGATGGTGAGTGCGATCGGGTCAGGCATCTAAAACCCCATCCTTGGGAGCAGTCATGCCCGCACCGCCTCGTAGGGGCAGGGCTTGCCGTTCAGATGGTCTTCGAACTCCTGGCGGAATTTCTCGACGATCGAAATCGTGGGCATGGCGGCGGCGTCGCCTAGCGGACAAAACGTGCGGCCGAGCATGTTCTTCGCCAGATCGCCGATCAGGTCGATGTCGCTTCTCACGCCGCCGCCCTGGTGGAAGCGCGTAAGAATCTTCTTCAGCCAGGTGGTGCCCTCGCGGCACGGGATGCACCAGCCGCAGCTTTCGTGCGCGTAGAAGCGCATGATGCGCAGCGCCGCCTTCACCATGCAGGTGTCTTCATCCATGACGATCACGCCGCCGGAGCCGAGCATGGTCTTGCGCGCGGCCATGGAATCGTAATCCATGGTGGCGCCTTCCACTTCGGCCGCCGTCAGCACCGGGCACGAACTGCCGCCGGGGATGAACGCCTTCAACTTCTTCCCGTTGCGGATGCCGCCGCCCACTTCCCCGATCATCCGCGCTACCGGAAAGCCCAAAGGCAACTCGTAAACGCCGGGCTTGTTGACGTGGCCGGTCAGGCAGGTCATCTTCGTGCCGCCGGCCCGCGGCACGCCCAGGGCCGCAAACGCCGCCCCGCCATCGCGCAGGATGGCCGGAACGGCGCAGTAGGTCTCGACGTTGTTCAACACGGTGGGGCACTGGAACGCGCCCACCACAGCCGGAAACGGGGGCCGGATGCGCGGCACGCCGCGTTTCCCCTCGAGCGATTCCAGCAAGGCGGATTCCTCGCCGCACTCGTAGGCGCCGGCGCCGGTGTGCGTGTAGAGATCGAAATCGAACCCTGTGCCTTGGATGTTCTTTCCGAGCCACCCGCCCTCATAGGCTTCGGCGATGGCCTTGTCCAGGACGTCGATCAGGTAGCGATACTCACCGCGGATGTAAATGTAGCCCGCGTGGGCATCCACGGCCAGCCCGGCGATGAGCACGCCTTCGATCAACTGGTGCGGATCGTTCTCGATGAGCACGCGGTCCTTGCAGGTGCCCGGTTCGCTCTCGTCGCCATTCACCACAATATATTTCGGCTTGGGCGAAGTGCGCGGCACGAAACTCCACTTCAGTCCCGTGGGGAATCCGGCGCCGCCGCGGCCGCGCAGATTGGACGCCTTGACTTCCTCGATGATCTCGTCGGGCTTCAGCCCGGCGGCCTTGAGGAACCCCTGGTATCCCTCGGTCCGCAGGTACCCGGCCAGAGTGGCTGAGTCGGAGTTTCCGAAGCGGCGCGTAAGCACCCTGGTTTCGAGCGGGCTGGGTTCGTTGTACAGCATGGGCTACGGCTTCTTCCTCAGACCGTCCAGAAGCTCGTCGAGTTTGGCGGGCGTCATATCGTGGTGAAACTCGTAATTGACCTGCACCGCCGGGGCCCACGAGCAGGCGCCCATGCATTCCACCTCTTCAAGCGAGATCTGTCCGTCGGCGGTGGTCTCCTTGTTCCCCAGCCCCAGCTTGCGGCAGGCATGCTCCCACAGCTTGTCGCCGTCGCGCAGTTGGCAACTGATGTTGGTGCAGACCTGCACGTGGTACCGGCCGAGCGGCTCGCGGCGCAGCATGGAGTAGTAGGACAGCACCTCGTTGACCTGCAAAGCGGTCACGCCCACGCGCCGGGCCACTTCCTCGATCAACCCGGCGGATATGTGCCCCAGCTCGTCCTGCGCGAACAGCAGCATGGGGATCATCGCCGAGCGTTCGCGCCCCGGAGGATAGCTCTTCAGGAGCTTGGCGAACCGGGCTTCCAGTTGGGGAGAGAGAGTCATTACCGGTCCACGTCTCCCAGAACGAAATCGGTACTGCCGATGGAGGCGATCACGTCGGCGATCAACAAACCCTCAACCATCGCAGGCGCGGCTTGCAGGTTTCCGAAGCTGGGCGTGCGCATGTGGACGCGATAGGGCATGGGGCCTCCATCGCTCACCACGTAGTAGCCCAGCTCCCCGCGCGGCGATTCGATCACCTGGTACACCTCGCCGGCGGGCACGCGGAACCCCTCGGTCACGATCTTGAAATGGTAGATGAGCGCCTCCATCTGGGTCTTCATCTTCTCGCGGTCCGGCAGCACCACGTGCGGGGCGTCTGCCTTCCAGGGTCCCGGAGGCATGCCGTCCATGGCCTGGCGGACGATGCGCGCGCTCTGCCGCATCTCCTCGATGCGCACCTGGTAGCGCGCGTACACGTCGTTTTCGGTGCGCGTGGGCACTTCGAAATCGAAGAGGCCGTAACTGGAGTAGGGCTCGCTCTTGCGGGCGTCCAGCTTCAGCCCGGCGGCGCGCAGCATGGGCCCGGTGACGCCCAGGTCCAGCATATCCTCGAGCGGAATGGCGCCCACGCCGCGGGTGCGGCCGATCCAGATGCGGTTGTTCGTCAGCAGGTCTTCGTACTCGTCGACGCAACCGGGAAAGCGGTCGATGAAACCCCTGACCCGCTGCGCCCATCCGCGCGGCGGCTCCAGGGCCAGCCCGCCGATGCGGAAATAGCTGGTCATCATCCGCTGGCCGCTGAACATCTCGAAGATCCGCAGGATGTCCTCGCGCTCGCGGAAGCAGTAGAGGAACACGCTCATGGCGCCGATATCGAGGGCGTGCGTGCCCAGCCACACCAGGTGGCTGTTGAGGCGCGTCAACTCGGTGAGCATCACGCGCATCCACTGCGCCTGCGGCGGGATGTCCAGCGCCAGGAGTTTTTCCACCGCCAGGCAGTAACCCAGGTTATTGGAAAGCGGCGCCAGGTAATCCACGCGGTCGGTCAGAGTGACCGCCTGCTGGAAGGTCTTGACCTCGAACTCCTTCTCGATGCCGGTGTGAAGGAAGCCGATGTCGGGCTCGCAGCGCACCACGGTTTCTCCGTCGAGCTCGAGCCGCAGCCGCAGCACGCCGTGTGTGGAGGGATGCTGCGGTCCCATGTTGAGGACCATGCGGCGCGGGCCGGTGGATGCTTGCTCTTCGGGCATGGCCTATACCCTGGACCCCGTGACCGGATAATCCTTGCGCAGCGGGTGGCCCTCCCAATCGTCCGGCAGCATGATGCGGCGGAGGTCCGGATGGCCGGTGAAGCGGATGCCGAACAGATCGAACACTTCGCGCTCGTACCAGTTGGCGGCGCGCCAGACGGAAACCACCGATTCGATCGCCGGGGCGGCTCCCGGCAACCGGCACTTCAGGCGCACGCGCAGGTTGCGTTCGATCGAATGCACGTGGTAGACCACCTCGAAACGGGGCTCGGCGGGGCAGCGGTCCACGGCGGTGATGGAGCTCAGGCGGACGAACTTCTGATCGTACTTCAGGTAGCCGCAGACGCTGGAGATCCGCGCGGGCGCGATCTCGAGAGTGACCTCGCCGTGCTCGAACCGGCCGCCCTGCACGGCAACGGAATCGAAGGCTTCCACAGCCAGGGCCACGCCGCGGTCTCGCAAACTTTCGGGTAGCATCTCGGTTCGTCAGAGCTTCCGGCGGCTGGCGTTGCTTTCGGACCAATCCAGGGCGCCCTTTTTCCAGATGTACCAGAAGCCGGAAAGAATCAAGAAAACGAAGACCAGCATTTCCGCGAAGGCCGTCACCTTCAGGTCGCGGAACACAACCACCCAGGGGTAGAGAAAAATGGCCTCGATGTCGAAGAGGATGAACAGCATGGCCACCAGGTAGAACTTCACGCTGAAGCGCTGGCGGGCGTCGCCGGTGGGGACCATGCCGGATTCGTACGGCATGTCCTTTATGCGGCCGTGCACACGCTTACCGAGCAGGTAGGATGCCGCAATCAGACCCGCCGCCAGAGCCATCGCCAGCAGCGCAACCACAAGAACCGGAAAATACTGCTCCGTGTAGGACGAAGGGTCTGGCATCTGATTTAGGGTAGTCCCGCCAAATCTGACTATAATAGTCGCAAAACCAGGGTGTCAACCCACGCGGCCATCCACATCGCAGCCGGGGGCCGGGCGCATGGAGGTGGGGCGGGCCGTGGACCAGCCCCACAAACGCATCCGCTACGCGAAGCTGCGAACGGCCTCGGCTTCGTCTTCATGCACATCGAAGACGGTATAGAGCTTGGTAATCTGCAACAGGTCCTTCACCCGCTTGGTGAGGCTGAGCAGTTTGAGCTGTCCGCCGTTGTTGGTCACCGTGGTGAAACCCGAAACCAGTTCGCCGATCCCCGAGCTGTCGATATAAGACACCTCTCCGAGATTGAGCAGGATCTTCTTCTGACCGCCCGACACCAAACCGCGCAGGGCGTCGCGCAAGGCGCTGGAGCCTTCACCCAGGGTGATTCGGCCCGCCACATCCATTACGCTCACATCGCCTACCTGCCGAGTATTCAACTTTACGCTCACTGATTATGCCTCCTGGTTAAATGCTTCCTTTACTTAGACACCAAATGCTTGACCATGGTTACTTCCGTTCCGCCCCGTTCCATCCGCCGCATCTGGAACTCGTCCATGAACGAGCGGATCAGAAAAATTCCGCGCCCCGAGGTGGCCATCAGGTTCTCCGGCAAGAGGGGGTCCGGCAGGTTCTTGAAATCGAAACCCTCGCCCTCATCGGCGATGGTCACCTGCAACCGCTCCGGGCTTTGCGTCACGGAGAACCGGACCTTCTTCCGGTCGCTGTAGCGGTTCCCGTGCACCACGGCGTTGACCATGCCTTCCCGCACGGCCATTCCGATCTTCATCAGATCGTCGTCGCCGAACCCGGCGCGCTGGGCCGCGCCAACGGCCAATTCCTCGGCTCCATCCACGCTCTCCAGCGTGGAGTCCAGCGCCCGCTCCAAGGTTTCGGTCACGCGATGCCGTTCGTCCCCCATACACAGACCGGCCGCCTAGCGCGGCCCAAGCGAACCTGAAGAATAATTTATTGGCGCCGCCAAAGTCAAGGATGCGTAACCTCCGGACAGCGCGGGAAAGGGGAAGGTGGTGGGGCTGCACAGGCTCGAACTGTGGACCTTGTGCGTGTGAAGCACACGCTCTAACCAACTGAGCTACAGCCCCAAAAAATCAGTATACCATTGCCCGTATCGGGCGCACGGCCGGCCACGCGCCCATGCGGAGCCCGTCGATTGCCTGCCATCCGCTGGACTCATTCCAGGTGTGAGTCCCGATCAGCCCGCCCGCCCATGAAGGCGGAACGTGACTGGCCGGGCGCTCCTCAAACTCACACGGGGTCAACCGGGTCACTTCATTGACATTGATGGCATATCCATACCGCACCGAACAATCCTGAGTGGGCCGGAACAGCCGCCCATCTCGCCAGAAAAGGTGCCCCGCCGAGCGGCAGCTTCTCACCGACGTGGATATCGGACTGGCGGGATGCAGGCTCCATGGGCCCTCCAGCCGCTCGGCCGAGAACAGCACGGTTTCCATAAAAGGATCGGTCGTAGTGAAGAAGTACCAGCGGCCATCCACGAAGACGGGCGTGGTATCGTTGAGCCCCGTACCCTCAACCGGGGATGCCACCAGTTCCACGTCGCCGGGGAAGCGCCGGAAGCGGTACAGGTCGATGCGCCTGGCTTCCGAGGTTTCCGGCAGCAGAAACAACTCGCCGCCGGAAGCCACGATGCACGGGTAGGAGAGGTGATAGGGCCGCTCCAACACGATTTGCCTGCCCGCGCAGGACCCGTCCGGCAACACCTCCACCGACGCCAGCCGGCCGCGCGTCTGTCCCGCCGGCACCTCCTCGAACAGCAGGTACTGGCGGCCTCCGGCTTCCCATGGAAACGGATCGGCCATGGCTCCCACGCCCGGCGGCAGCGGGATGGGCTGGAACCCCGCCAGATCCATCCGCGCCGGATCGGTAATGGACCCGCCGCGGTTCGCGCGCATGGCGATGAACCAATGCGCCTGCATGCCGCGTGTGCGCCATCGCAGATACGCACTGCGCACCAGTTTCCCCACGGCGAACCGGGCCGCCTCAAGGTTCGAAGGGAAATGGCACGGGGCTGGATCGGGCAACCGCTGGACCGGCAGGGCGCGCAGCCGGCGCTCGAACCCGGCGCCTCCGGTCTGGATCTCCAGACACAGGCCGGCCAGCAGCCGAATGGCGCCAACCAAAGGCTGTTCCGCATTGAAGGTGAGGAAAAGCCCCTGAAACGTGGAGGCCTCCGCGGTGGCCGCCGCCCGCCCATCGGCCAGGGACGCGTCGTGCCAATAGACCGTCGCGGTGGAGGTGAGCCGGCTGCCGGCCACCTCGTCCCAAAACGGGATGGCGCGATGCCCGTCCCCAAACCGGACCGTGAACACTCCGTGTGTGGCCAGGCCCCCGGCTTCGGCCTCCAGGTGCTGACAGCGCGCCAACCAGACGATCGCCCCGCACCCGGCGGCGCGAATCGCGGCAACCGACTCCGGGGTGGCGGCGCCCTCTCCGGCGGGAAGAGCGGCATCGCCGAGGGGATCGAATCGCGCGCGGCTGGCGGCATAGAGGCGGTCCATCAGCCAGGCGGGCCGCTGCAATTCCGCCCGGCCTGGAACAGCGAGGGTGAGAGCGCAGACTTCGAAGCACGGGATCTTTCTCAGGAAGGCGAGCAGTTCGTCCGCCCACGGAGAGGGTGGCCCCGGATCGAGCACCACGCCCACGCGAAGCCGTGGGGCGCCGTTCCGCGCAGTCTCTCGATAGGGAAGCAGCAGCGCACCCGGATCCGGCGTTAAGGTCATGACTGTCCCGATTCCTCATTGTAGAACGGGCTCCGGCCCGCCACGCCTTTGGATGCGGCATCGCCCTGTTCCCTTGCCCCGCCGTTTCTGTGGTATTTTTTGGGGGTCTGCCATGGAGCAATGAATATGAGCACCGAACAGGAAATTCTGGACATCGAAGCTCTTCTCCAACCCATCTCCGAGGATGCGCCCTCGGGCGAGAATCTCAGGCTTTCCGGGGTATTTGACGAGGTCAAAGCACTGCGCACCACGGAAAGCTCCGAAAGCATGGGCGGCACGCTCCGCGTGGGCCAGTACAAAACCGCCCAATGGGACAAAGCCGTCGCCCTGTGCGTCAAGGAGTTGAGCACCCGCTCCAAGGACCTGCAACTGGCCGTATGGCTGGCCGAAGCGCTGGTCCAGGTTCATGGTTTCCGCGGCCTGGTTCGCGGGCTGGAGTTCGTCCTCGCCCTCAACCAGCGATTCTTTCCCACCTACTATCCGCCCATCGAAGATTATGGCCTCGACATGCGCGCCGGGCGCCTGTCGGAACTGGAGCGCCTTCTCATCAATGCCATCGGCACCGCCGCCATGTCCGTCAAGGTCGAGGGCCAAAGCCACACCTTTTGGGACTGGAAGCAGTTGCAGGTCCTGTTAACCAACGCCAGCCGCGCCAAACCCGAGGAGAAGGACGAGATCCTCTCGGAGGCCAACGCCAAGAAAGAAGCCATTGACGCGGCCATCGCCAAAACTTCCTGGGAGTTCTACGATGACGGCATCCTGCAGCCGCTCATCCGCGCCCAGGCGATCCTGACCGAGCTGCGCGAGGCCGTGGACCGCCTGTTCTCCGCCGAACCCACCTTCGGCGAGATGGAGGACTCGGTTACCGGATTCTCCGCCCTTCGCAAGGAGATGGAAGAGATCCAAATGCGCGTGGAAGGCATTCTGGAGGGTAAGCCCGCGCCCCCCGGCAAAGGCCGCAACGCCCCTCCGCCGGCTGCCGCCACGCCCGGCGCCACTGACGGCGACGGCGCAGCGCTGGTCCAACACAGCGGGGGCGGCATGTCCCCCGATCCCGAAAACCGCGCCGACGCTCTGCGCCGCCTGGCCACCATCGCCCGCTTCTTCCAGCGCACCGAGCCCCACAGCCCGGTGGCCTACCTGGTGGAGCGCGCCGTCCGCTGGGGCGAAATGCCACTGGAGAAATGGCTGGACGAAGTGGTCAGCGACGCCAACGTGCTCAACGCCCTGCGCGACACCCTGGGCCTGCCCAAGAAGAGCGAATACTAATACGCGAGCCAAACCATGGCAGACTTCATTGGAGCGATCGATCAAGGCACCACCAGCACGCGCTTTCTGATCTTCGACCGCGCCGGCCGCATCGTCGCCAGCGCGCAGCGGGAGCACCGCCAGATCTATCCGCAACCCGGATGGGTGGAGCACGACCCCGAGGAGATCTGGCTCTGGACCCGCGAGGTGATTGCCGAGGCCATGGCCCAACGCGGCTTGCGCCCCGCCGACCTGGCGGCGATGGGCATCACCAACCAGCGCGAAACCACCGTCCTGTGGGATCGCCGGAGTGGCCGGCCGCTGGCCAACGCGCTGGTCTGGCAGGATACCCGCGTGGACGAGTACATCCCCGCCCTGGCGCGCGACGGCGGCCCGGACCGCTTCCGCTCCCAGACCGGGCTGCCCCTGGCCACCTACTTCAGCGCGCTGAAAATCCGCTGGCTGCTGGACCGCGTTCCCGGCGCGCGCCAGGCCGCCGAATCGGGCGACGTGCTCTTCGGCAACATCGACAGCTTCCTGCTGTGGCGCCTGACGGGCCGCCACATCACCGATTGCACCAACGCCAGCCGCACCCAGTTGATGAACCTCGCTACTCTGGACTGGGACCCGGAACTGCTCGGCGCCTTCGGCATTCCCCCGTCCATTCTGCCCCAGATCCGCTCCAGCAGCGAAGTCTACGGCGAGGCCACGCTCGACGCCGTGCGCGGCGTTCCCGTGGCCGGAATCCTGGGCGACCAGCAGGCGGCCCTGGTGGGCCAGACCTGCTTCCAGGCGGGCGAGGCCAAGAACACTTACGGCACCGGCTGCTTCCTGCTGATGAACACCGGAACCGGCGTCGTGCAATCGAAACACGGGCTGTTGACCACGGTGGCGTTCCGCCTGGGAGACCAGCCGGCGCACTACGCGCTGGAGGGCAGCGTAGCCATTGCCGGCGCGCTGGTGCAGTGGATTCGCGACAATTTCGGCCTCATCGGCACCAGTCCCGAAATCGAAACCCTGGCCCGGCAGGCGGAGGACAACGGCGGCGTCTACTTCGTCCCGGCGTTCTCCGGATTGTACGCGCCCTACTGGAAGCACAACGCCCGCGGCACGATCGCCGGGCTCACGCGCTATTCCAACAAGAGCCACCTGGCGCGCGCCGTGCTGGAGGCCACCGCATTCCAGACCCGCGACGTGGTGGAGGCCATGGAGAAGGATTCCGGCGTCCCCCTCAGCGTGCTGCGCACCGATGGCGGCATGGTGGTGAACGAACTTCTGATGCAGTTCCAGGCGGACATTCTGGGCCGCCGGGTGGTGCGTCCGGCGGTGAAGGAAACCACCGCGCTGGGCGCAGCATACGCGGCCGGCCTGGCCACCGGATACTACGCCGGCGTGGACGATCTGCGGGCGCAGTGGAGCGTGGACCAGACCTGGACGCCGCAGATGGACGCCGGGCGGCGCGAACGGCTGTACGGCTTCTGGAAGAAGGCCGTCACGCGGTCGTTCGACTGGCTGGAGGAGTAAATGCCAAAGGGAGTTCTGGGCGAGTTCATGGGCACCATGGTGCTGATCCTGCTGGGGAACGGCGTGGTGGCCAACGTGCTACTCTGCCGGTCCAAGGGCGAAGGCTCGGGCTGGATGGTGATCGCCACGGGGTGGGCCATGGCCGTGATGGCCGGTGTGTTCACCGCCATCGCCTTCGGCGCGCCGGGCCACCTGAACCCGGCCGTGACGCTGGGGGCCGTGGTCTCAACCGGCGATTTCAGCAAGCTGGCGTGGTACAGCGCGGCGCAACTCGCCGGCGCCATGACCGGAGCGTGCCTGGTGTGGCTGCACTACCTGCCCCACTGGCGCGAGACGCCGGCGCCCGGCCTGAAGCGCGCCTGCTTCTGCACCGACCCGGCCATCCGCAGCGCGCCCGCGAACCTGTTGAGCGAGGTCATCGGCACGTTCGTGCTGGTGCTGGTGGCGGGCGCGATTTTCTCCAAAGCCGTGGCGGCGACGGGCCCGGCGGCGGCGCTGGGACCGTACCTGGTAGGCAGCCTGGTCTGGGGCATCGGCCTGAGCCTGGGCGGCACCACCGGCTACGCCATCAACCCCGCGCGCGACCTGGGCCCGCGCATCGTGCACGCGCTGCTGCCGATCCCCGCGAAGGACTCGCCGGACTGGCGCTACGGCGCCGTGCCGGTCGCCGGGCCGCTGATTGGCGGCGCGCTGGCCGGGCTGGTAGTGCGGCTGGCGGGGTTCTAGCGTGGTGGCGGCGGGAACGTGCCGGGCCGGCGCGAGGCGTAAACCTGCTGCTCACTCGAAGATCGGCGCGAGCTTCGCCAGCACTTCGTCCATGATCTCGCTGGGGACGCTTTCCAGTTTCTTGCCGCCGCGTGCGCGGAGGTCGAGCGCGCGGGGCTGATCGCAGCGGACCACGCCAGTGGTCCTGGTCCCGGCGCCAGCCAGGGGCACGGCGAACCCGGCCGTCCGCGCAAGGTTCCCGCCGCTGGTGACG
>Ga0265323_10000290_pt1 | contig 28965 bp, 20 predicted proteins | sample 41225metaG_FD_193580 | JGI IMG/M metagenome (GOLD analysis project Ga0265323, IMG submission 193580) | Rhizosphere microbial communities from Carex aquatilis grown in University of Washington, Seatle, WA, United States - 4-12-25 metaG | ecosystem: Host-associated > Plants > Roots > Rhizosphere...
AGGCCACCGCGAGGTGGCGCGGGTGCTGCTCGAAAGGGAGGCCGACGTCAGCGCCAGGAACAATGACGGCTGGACCTCGCTCCTGACGGCTTCTCTGTTCGGCCACGGCGACGTGGTGCAGGTGCTACTCGACAAGGGCGCCGACGTCAACGACCAGTTGGATGACGGCCGCACGGCGCTGGCGCTGGCTTCCGGGAAGGGGCATGCCGTCGTCGTGCAGGCGCTCCGCGCCCGCGGTGCCGCGCCGCCCCAGGAGGATCCCGGCGAGAATGCGCGGCGGATTGTGCGGCAAGCCACGCGGGGCTTTTTCGCGAAGTTCGGTACGTCCTGGAATCATCAGGGCTGGCTCGAGTTCCTCGGCGGCGTACGGCCCGAGGTGCCCGAAGCGCAAATGCCGGACGCGGAAATCGGTCTGCTGCTGGAGGCCGAGGCTGCGGCGGCGCGGCGGCGCCGCGGCGGCCAATAGGTACCTTTGGGCACGCCCCCTACTGCGATTTCTGGTGCATAATCGGACACGGAGGATCGCACTCTTGTCCCAACTCATCAACGTTACCCACCAGATAACCTGGCCGGAGTTCACCACTAAGAAGACGGACCCCACGCCGGCGCCGGGAGCGGTGGTTCCAGCCGCATACACCTTTCCGATGATCAACACCCAGGGCTTCGGCCTCGAAGGGATACCCGGCTCCAAGCCGCCGAAGGCCAAGCTCAAAGACACCATCGTTGTCAGCGTTTCTCTGGGTCCGGCCAGTTGGGTGGAGAACTGGGTCTTCGACCTCCCGCAGGCCAAGCAGGACGATCTGTTGAATCACGAGCAGGGGCACTTCAGTACGGGCGCGCTGCTGGCCAGGGATTTCTACTACGAGCTGCTGAAGCTCAGGCAGAAAGAGTACTCCAGCCCGGCTGAGTCCACCTTGGATTTCAACAGCCTGAAGACAGCCCGCGACGCAGCCTTCACCGGCATCATCAAGAAGTACGACGACGACACCAAGCACGGAACCGTGGCGGCCCAGCAGGCGCGCTGGGACGGGTTCTTCAGCGCTGCGGCGACCCAGCCCCGGTCACCCGCCGAAACGGCGCAGGACGGAACGATGCTGAAGGTGCGGCTGGTCGATTTGCTGAAGATGTTCGGCGTCACCATCTGAGGACAGGCCGGGCCCACCCGGCTCCCACGTTTGCGTGGTGCTAACCTGATCCATAGGGGGGACGAAGCCATGATCATTGGCGTTCCGAGGGAGATCAAGGATCACGAAACGCGCGTGGGGCTGGTGCCCAGCGGTGTCGCGGCTTTGCGCGAAGCCGGGCACGAGGTGCTGGTGGAGATGGCCGCCGGGGAAGGCAGTTCACTGGCGGATCGCGAGTATGTGGCCGCCGGCGCGCGCCTGCTCGCCAGCGCGGAGGAGGTCTGGACCAGGGCCCACCTGATCGCGAAGGTCAAGGAACCGCAGCCCGCCGAATACGGCTACTTCCGCCCCGGCCTGATCCTGTTCACGTACCTGCACCTGGCGCCGCTGGCGGAGTTGACGGGCCGGCTGCTGGAAGCCAAGGTGAGTGGCGTCGCCTACGAAACCATCCGCGAAGCCGACGGCTCGCTGCCATTGCTCACGCCCATGAGCGAGGTGGCCGGACGCATGGCGGTGCAGGTGGGCGCGCAGTACCTGCTGAAGACCTGCGGAGGGCGCGGCATCCTGCTGGGCGGGGTGCCGGGGGTGGCGCCGGCCCACGTGGTGATCCTGGGCGGCGGCATCGTGGGAACCAACGCGGCCAAGATGGCGCTGGGAATGGGCGCGCGCGTGGTGGTGATCGACCGCAATCTGAACCGGCTGCGGGACCTGGACCTGCTCTTCCACGGGGAGGCGATGACGCTGGCCTCGAACGCGTGGACCATTGGCGAGAATCTGAAGGCCGCCGACCTGGTGGTGGGCGCGGTGTTGATTCCCGGCGCGTCGGCGCCCCGGCTGGTGCGGCGCGAAACTCTGGCCACCATGAAGCGCGGCGCGGTGATGGTGGATGTGGCCATCGACCAGGGCGGCTGTTTCGAAACCTCGCGCGCCACCACCCATTCCGACCCGGTTTACGTGGTGGACGGGGTGATTCACTACTGCGTTTCCAACATGCCGGCGGCCGTGCCGCACACCTCGACCTTCGCGCTGACCAATGCCACGTTCCCCTACCTGCTGGAACTGGCGAATCACGGGCTGGAGGGCGCCTGCCGGCGGCACGCGGCGCTGCGCGGCGGCGTCAACACCTTTGACGGGCGGGTGACGCACCCGGGCGTGGCGGAATCGCAAGGGTGCGAGTGCAGCGCGCCTCCGGGCCTGGAGTGAGGGCGAAACTGCCAAATCGGCGGGCGCGTCCTACAATGGGGGATATGGTGCGTCGATTCGTTTTGGCAGCCGCGATGGCGGCGTGGAGCATGGCTGGCCCGGCGGCCGCTCAGGGCCCCGCGCCGGGCGGCGCTTCGAAGGCGGCTCCGGCCGCCGCCGCGAGCCAGGAAAACCTGGATCCGGAAGTGATCGTTCAGAAATTCGCCGCCAAAGAAGCCGAGTTTCAGGAGGCGCGGAACAACTACGTCTGGCGGCAGACCGTCAAGATGCGGGAACTGGACCCCAACGGCAATCCCAGCGGCGGCGCCTGGGATCTGGTGGAAGACATTTATTTTACTCCCGAGGGGAAACGTTCGTCCAAGATCGTCTGGGCTCCGGTGAAGACCCTGAAGAACATCCAGACCGATGCCGAGGACGAGCAGGATCTGCGGGATGTGCAGCCGTTCGTGCTGACCACCAAGGACGTAGGACTTTACGATATCAAGTACCTCGGGCGGGACAAGATCGACGAGATCGGCACCTACAACTTCGATGTCAAACCGAAAAAGCTGCTGCCGGGCAAGCGCTACTTCCAGGGCACCATCTGGGTGGACGACCGCGATTTCCAGATCGTAAAAACCTATGGCAAGGGCGTCGGCATCGTGCGCAAGGGCCACGCATACCCGATGTTCGAAACCTACCGCGAGCAGATCGACGGCAAATACTGGTTTCCCACGTACACGCATGCCGACGACACGCTGCATTTCCCCGACGGGGAGAGCCAGCGCATCAGCATGACGGTGAAGTACCAGGATTACAAGCGCTACGAAGGCAAATCGACCATCATTTACCAGGGCACGGCGGACGACCAGGCGCCGGCGCCGCCTCCGGCAAAGAAATAGCAGCCGCGCGTGATATGATCCGAGGCATGTCCTCGAAGATAGTTGTCCGCGATGACGGTCCAATCCGGATCGAAGGCGATTTTGAGATCCTCGATCCGTCCGGGGCGGCATTCGGCCTGGCGGGCCGGACCTCCATTTCACTCTGCCGCTGCGGTCTTTCCGAGAACAAGCCGTTCTGCGACGGAGCCCATCACCACGGATTCGTCCACAAGGTGGTGGCCCGGGAGTTGCCTCCGCCCAAGCCAAAAGTCTAGCCGGAACCGGCGTCAGTCGCCGATTTCAATCTCCGGCCCGGTCTCGCTGGCGGCCTCCTGGGCGCGTGCCACGGCGTTGCGCGCGAGCGTCAGAAACGCATCCCCATCGCCGGCCAGGAGTGCTATCGGGCTGCCCGTGTCGCCGCCCATGCGGACTTTCGGATCGAGCGGCAGTTCTCCCAGGAAGTGCACGTTCATCTCGGTGGCCGTGCGGCGGCCGCCGCCGGTGCTGAAGACGTCGATGCGTTGGGCGCAGTGGGGGCACGTCAGATAGCTCATGTTCTCGACGATGCCCAGGATCGGCACCCTCACCTGGTGGAACATGTGGACGGCCTTGCGGGCGTCCTCCAGCGACACGTCCGATGGGGTGGTCACGACGATGGCTCCCGTGATGGGGGCGGTCTGGATGAGGGAAAGCTGCACGTCGCCGGTGCCCGTGGGCAGGTCGATCACCAGGTAGTCCAGGTCGCCCCAATCGACGCCGCGCAAAAACTGCTGAATCACGCTGTGGAGCATCGGGCCGCGCCAGACCAGGGGCTTGTCGCCGGGGTTGAGAAAGCCCATCGACATCAGCTTGACGCCGTACTGCTCGAGTGGCTGGATCAGGTCGCCGGCTGCCATGGGCGTGCGGTTGATGCCCATCATCAGGGGCACGTTTGGCCCGTAAACGTCTGCATCCATTAGGCCGGTCCGGTAGCCCAGCGCCGCCAGGCCCACCGCCAGGTTCACCGCCACGGTGGTTTTTCCGACACCTCCCTTACCGGAGCCTACGGCAATCAGATTCCTGACACCGGGAATAGGCACTTTTACGGCCTGGCCAGACTGTGTGGGGTCCATCGAATACTATCCTAGCAGGCCGGGGGGCCTGATCGAAAGAAAGCCTTCCTTTACTTTAGGGGTTTCCAGATGGTACGCTAAGTGTCTCATAATGCGTACAGTTGACCTGATTCAACGGAAGCGGGGCGGAGAAGAACTCACGCCCGAAGCGATTGAGTTTCTGGTGGAAGGTTACACCAGCGGAGACATTCCCGACTATCAAATGTCGGCCTTCTTGATGGCGGTCTTCTTCAAGGGTCTCTCGGACCAGGAAGTCAGCCGTCTCACCGAATGCATGCTGCGTTCCGGTGACACTGTCGACCTCTCGCGCATCCCCGGCGTAAAGGTGGACAAGCACTCCACGGGAGGCGTTGGCGACAAGACCAGCCTGATTGTGGCGCCGCTGGCGGCGGCTGCGGGAGTCGTGGTGCCGATGATGTCGGGCCGCGCCCTGGGCCACACCGGCGGTACGCTCGACAAACTGGAGTCCATCCCCGGGTTCCGCACCAACCTCACGGCCGAGGAATTCGAGAAGCAGCTCTTCGAACTGGGGCTGGCCTTCATCGGCCAGACCGACCGTCTGGCGCCGGCCGACCGCAAACTTTATGCGCTGCGCGACGTCACCGGGACGGTGGAATCGATCCCGCTGATTGCCTCTTCCATCATGTCGAAAAAACTGGCCGAGGGAATCGACGCGCTGGTGCTGGACGTCAAGGTGGGCAGCGGCGCCTTCATGAAGAAGCAGGTGGACGCGCGGCGCCTGGCACAGGCCATGGTGGGCATCGGACGTCCCCGGGACAAGAAGGTCCAGGCGCTGATCACCGACATGAACCAGCCGCTGGGCTACGCCGTGGGTAACGCGCTTGAGGTCATGGAAGCCTCGCAGACGTTGCAGAACGCCGGCCCCGCGGATCTGACCAAGCTGTCGCTGGAGTTGGCCGCGCGCATGATCTTCCTGGGCAAGAAGGCCGCCTCGCTCGATGAGGCGCGGCGCATCGCCGAAAAGCACCTGGTGGACATGTCCGCCTACAAGAAGTTGAAGCAGGTGGTGGCGGCTCAGGGCGGTAATCCCCAGGCGCTCGACAAGTTTGAACTCCTGCCGAACGCCACTGGAATGCGCGAGATCACCTCGCCGCGCGCCGGGTATGTGAGCGCCATCGACGCCGAGGACATTGGCGTGGCGTCGAACATGATCGGCGCCGGCCGGGACAAGAAGGAGGACGCCATCGATCCGGCCGTGGGCATCATTCTGGAGGTCAAGGCCGGGGAGAAGGTGGATGCCGGCTCGGTGCTCTGCCGTCTTTACTACACCAAGGAAGATCGCGTGGACGAGGCCGCGGACATGGTGGAAGACGCCTTCCGCATCTCCGGCCAGAAGCCCGAGGAGCGCGAGCTCATCCTGGAAGTGGTTGGGTAAATGGGCCGCTACACGGGAGTGCTGGGACTGGTGGCGATCCTGGGGTTCGCCTGGTTGTGTTCCACGCACAAACGTGCGGTCAAGCTCCGGATCGTCGCCTGGGGCCTGGGGCTCCAGTTCGCCTTCGCCCTCATCGTGCTGAAGACGCCCGCCAGCAAGGCGCTCGGGGCCGTCAGCAGCGGCGTGGCGGCAATGTTCGGGTACGCCGAAGCCGGCAGCACATTCGTGTTCGGGGATTTGGGCACCAACAAGGCGCCAATCGGGTTCGTATTCGCCTTCCAGGTGCTGCCCATCATCATCTTCATCGCTTCGTTCTTCGCCATTCTGTACTATCTGGGCATCATGCAGTGGGTGGTCAAAGCAATGGCCATCGCCATGCAAAAAGTGATGGGCGTCAGCGGCGCCGAGTCGCTCAACGTGGCGGCCAGCATCTTCATGGGCCAGACCGAAGCGCCGCTCACCATCAAGCCGTTTCTGGCGGGCATGACCGAGAGCGAGTTGTTCACCGTCATGACCTGCGGCATGGCGCACGTTTCCGGTGCGGTGATGGCGGCGTACGTCGGCGTGGGCCATGTGGAGATCCGCCACCTGCTCACGGCCGTGATCATGACCGCGCCGGCCACCATCATGCTGGCCAAGATCTTCATCCCCGAAACCGGCAAGCCGGCCACCGCCGGCAAGGTGAAAATCGAGGTGGAGAAGACCGCGGTGAACGTGATCGACGCGGCGGCGCAGGGGGCCGGCGACGGTCTCCGCCTGGTGCTGAATATCGGCGCCATGCTGATCGCCTTCCTGGCGTTGATCGCCCTGGCCAACGGCGTCATGGGTTGGGGCCACGCGCATGCCGTCTGGTTCCCCGAGTCGTTGCAGAAAGTTTTCGGGTGGGTTTTCGCTCCCATTGCGTGGCTGTTGGGAGTGCCGTGGCAGGACGCCGGAACCATCGGCAGCCTGCTGGGCACGCGTCTGGTCACCAATGAGATGGTGGCGTTCCAGCAACTGGGGCCCTTGAAGAACTCGCTGGCGCCCCAGTCGTTCACCATCGCTACATTCGCTTTGTGCGGGTTCGCCAATCTGAGCTCCATTGCCATCCAGATTGGCGGCATCGGCGCGCTGGCGCCGAACCGGAAGAGTGATCTTGCGCGGCTGGGGTTGCGCGCGGTAGCGGCAGGCTCGATGGCCAATTTCATGTCGGCCTGCATCGCCGGGATGTTCTTGTGATCGCTGAAGCCAAACAGACTATTCAGAGCCGCTCGCGGATGCGGCCGGCCATTGGCGTCGTCCTGGGCAGCGGCCTGGGCGGGTTTGCGGACGAACTCACGGGGCGTACCGAGGTGCCGTACGCGGAGATTCCCGGCTGGCCGGCGTCTACCGCCGTGGGACACCCGGGTAAGCTGATTCTCGGCTATCTGGACGCGCTGCCGGTGGCCGTGATGGCGGGACGCGCGCATCTCTACGAAGGATATTCTCCCGACGATGTCGTATTCGGCGTGCGCGTGCTGCGCTCGCTCGGCGCGCAGTCGATGGTGTTCACCAACGCCGCCGGCGGCATCAACCTGGAACTGGAACGCGGCACGCTGGTGCTGATCTCCGATCATATCAATCTGCAGGGCGTGAGTCCGCTGACCGGTCCCAACGACGAGCGCCTCGGGCCGCGCTTCCCCGACATGTCCGAAGCCTATTCGCGCAAGTATCGCGAGGTGGCCAAGAGGGTGGCCTCGGAGTTGTGCGTTCCCATGCGCGACGGCGTGTACGCCGCCATGCCGGGTCCCAGCTACGAGACCCCCGCGGAGATCCGCTTCCTGCGCCTGATCGGTGCCGACGTGGTGGGTATGTCCACGGTGCTGGAAGTGATCGCGGCCAACCACATGGGCATGCAGGTGCTGGGCGTTTCCTGCGTCACCAACATGGCCGCGGGCGTGATTCCGCTCAGCAAGATCGACCACGAGGAAGTGCTGGAAACCGGCGTCATGGTGCGCGAGTCGCTGGTACGGTTCCTGAAGGCCATACTGCCGCGATTGGCCAGCCTGGAGCGCGGCGAAGAAGGGTAGGGAGGCCGCCGTGGACGATCCGCTGACATTCGCCGCCTTGATGGTCCGGGAGAACGCCGTCGCGCCCTTCTCGAAGTTCAAGGTAGGCGCGGCGGTGGAAGATTGCGAAGGGCACATCCACACCGGCTGCAACGTGGAGAACGCCACCTACGGCCTGACTGTTTGCGCCGAACGCGTCGCCATCTTCAAGGCATTGTCCGAGGGCGTGCGCCAGTTCCGCCGTCTGGCGGTGGCCGCCGACACCGCCACCCTGACCCCGCCCTGCGGCGCCTGCCGGCAGATCCTGTGGGAGTTCTGCGGCGATATCGAGATCGTCCTGGTGAACCTGGAAGGCAGGACGGAATCGCATCGCTTGAAAGATCTCTTCCCAAGGCCATTCGATGTTTCGTATCTGTAGCTTCTTCCTGTGTATCTTCACGCTGGGCGCCGCGCCGGCGGACTGGATCTGGAGCGCCCGCTGGGTGATCACCGAAAGCGCCGTCCGCCCCGTGATTGAGAACGGGGCCGTGGCCATTTCCGGCGGCCGTATCGTGGGCGTCGGCACGCGGGCCGAAATCGACGCGCGATTCCAGCCCAAACAGCGCCTGGACCGGCCGCAGGCGATCCTCGCCCCGGGCCTGGTCAACACGCACACCCACGCCGCCATGTCGCTGTTTCGCGGCATCGCCGACGACCTGCGCCTGCAGGACTGGCTGGAGCACTACATCTTCCCCGCCGAGGCCAAAAACGTCTCGCCCGATTTCGTGCGCTGGGGCACGCGCCTGGGTTGTCTCGAAATGCTGCTGGGCGGCACCACCACCTTCACCGACATGTATTACTTCGAGGACGTGGTGGCCGAAGCGGCCAGGGAGGCCGGGATGCGCGGCGTGCTGGGCGAAACCGTCATCGGCTTCCCGGTGGCCGACAACAGGACGCCCGCCGATGCCCTGGCCTACACCGAGCGGTTCCTGGCGCGGTTCCGCGGCGACCCCCTGGTGGTGGCGGCCGTCGCCCCACACGCGCTCTACACCAATTCCGACGAGACTCTGAAGGCCTCCCGCGCGCTGGCCGACAAGTACCACGCGCCGCTGATCATTCACCTTTCCGAAACGAAAAAGGAGAACGACGACGCCCTGGCCGCGCGCCACATGACGCCCACCCAGGTGCTGGATTCCCTCGGCGTCCTCACCGGGCGGACGGTGGCGGCGCACTGCGTGTGGGTGAACGAAGCCGACATGGCGATTCTGAAGGCGCGCGGCGTGGGCGTGGCGCACTGCCCGTCGAGCAATATGAAGCTGGCGAGCGGCGCGGCTCCGGTCGCCCGCATGCTGGCCCTGGGCATTCCCGTCGGACTCGGCCCGGACGGCGTAGCGGGCAGCAACAACGCGCTCGACATGTTCCGGGAGATGGACCTGGCGGCGAAGCTGCAGAAGCTGGTCACCATGGACCCGCGCGCGCTGCCGGCCGCGACGGCGCTGGAGATGGCGACCCTCGGCGGGGCGCGCGTGCTGGGGATGGAGCGGGAGATCGGGTCGATCGAGGAGGGCAAGCTGGCGGATCTGATCCTGGTGCGGCTGGACCGCGCCAACGGCGTGCCGCTCTACGACGCGGTTTCGCAGATGGTGTACGCGCTGAAGGCCGGCGACGTTCGCGACGTGATGGTGAATGGCGCCCCGGTCGTCAGCGACGGCCGGATACTCACGCTCGACCAGGGCGCCGTGCTCGCCAAGGCCGAGGAGTACCGCGCGAAGATCGCGGCGTCGCTGAAGTAGGGGCGTGGCGCCTGGCGCTTCCGGAGACCGAAACCCCGATGAACGCAGTCTGTTTCCTATTGCCGATACTTTTGCCGGCCGCCCCGCTGTTGGCCCAAAACGCACTGGAGCGGCGGATTGCCTCCATCGCCGCGGAGGCTCAGGGCCGGGTTTCGGTAGCCTGCTCGCTGGCGGGAACCGGGTTCCGCTGCGATCTGAACCCGCACGCCCACCCGCCCATGCAATCGGTTTTCAAGCTCCCGCTGGCGATCGCCGCACTGGACCTGATCCGGCACGGCAAGCTGTCGCTCGATCAGCCCGTGCGCTTCCGCGCGAGCGACCGCATCCTGCCGGAAACCAACAGCCCGCTCCAGGACCGGTTTTCGGCCGCCGAAGTGGACGTCCCGCTGCGGGAGTTGCTGCGCCTGGCGGTGTCGCTCAGCGACAACGTGGCTGCCGACATGGTGCTGCGCGCCATCGGAGGCCCGGCCGCGGTGGACGCGTTTTTCGCGGCGGGCGGCGGATTTCACCTGGAAGACAACGAAGCCGCCCTGCATCGCGACCCGGCGGCGCAGTATCGCAACTGGTGGGAACCGGCCGCGGCGGCCGCGCTGCTCGGGCGCTTCGACGAGCGCTCGCCACTCACTCCCGAGCACACCCGGCTGCTGCTCGGCTGGATGCGGGACTCGCCCACCGGAGCCCGCCGGATCAAAGGGGAGCTTCCGCCGGGCGCCGTGGTGTGGCACAAGACCGGGACTTCCTCCACGGCAGACGGCCTGACTCCGGCCACCAACGACGTTGGCCTGATCGGGCTGCCGGATGGGCGGCGCCTGGCTATCGCGATCTTCGTCACGGATTCGAAAGCGGACCAGGCAACCCGGGAACGCGCGATCGCCTGCATCGCCAGAGCCGCTTATGACGCCGCGGTAGCGGCGGGCGAGTGACGCGCGCCGAGCCTGCCGTAGCGCCGCAACGGGGTGCACGCTGCTGGCCGCCGAAATCTGCGGCGTGTCAGCCGGCGGCCATTGGCCCTGGACTACGCGCAATAGTATGTTGAGCGGTGTAGACCGCCAGTGCCTGTAGTCGGGTGAATGCTCGTGGCGGAGAGGATGCGTCCACGGCGTCTGTTGAAGATCGGTCGATGTCCTCAGGTCGGGCCGCGGTGATTGCGACGCTCCGTTTATTGAGATCGGCTACAAAACGGCGGGCTACGCCCATGTATTGGCTCACGGTCCCCGCCGTATAGGATTCCGTGTCCATGTGACTTCTCAGCTTCGAAAGCCACGCATCGTTGTCAATACTCAGCTCTGACATGTGCACCTCCAGGTGACGTCCAAGGGTGCCACATGTCCAAATTATGACGAGCAAACGATACGGCAAAAGGAGCCATTTCGCTCGGCAAGTAGGTGAACGCTGTGCGACTACACGTGGGCTACCCGCGCGGCAGCTCCCAATGCGGGCAGTTTCAAGCAGCCGAAGCGCCGTCCGTGGGCGCGTGACGTGCAGATTGGCTCCGACTGCGACGCCCGCACTACCGTCTCACAGAGGGTCCCTTGCGCAACCACGACAGCGCCGTATACTCGTGAGGGAAGGGGAGTGGGATGGCAAGGCATGGAGTGGTAAGGCAAGCCACAGGCGCGGCGCAGTTTGTTTTTTGACGAGCCCGCACGTGCAGGCAGTCTAGAGGGCCTTTGCGCAACGAAACGAAACCACCGGGTGATGGGGGCTTCCCGGACCCGCCACTTCGACCTGTAGCCCGGCGCTTACGCGGGCAGCAGCGTGTAGGTGCCGCGATCGTGTACTCGAATCTTCGGCGTCCGCATGGTCGGGCGAACCACATTCTGCCAGTCCGCGGGCAGCGCCTCCAACCGTGCACTGTCCACAATCGCCAGATCGGCATCGCGGCAGCACTCCGCCAGCGCCGGCGCGGCCCCATTGTGGATCCACACAGCATGGCCGATCGTCGCGATGCCCATCAGGATGCCAAAGAAAGGAATGGCACGGGCCGCGTCTTGCAGTTCCGGCTGCTTCCCCAGGGTCCAGGAAGTGTCCGCGATCACTGCCACATTTTGCGGCGTCTCCGAGGGCACCAGCCGCCGAACCGCCGCCATCCCTTCCGGCAGCACTGTCTCCTTCTCCCCTACTCTTATCGCCATCTGTCGCCCGTCCGGATATACAATCACCAACTTCCCTCCGGCCGCGCGCACGCGCACTGTGGCCAAAAGAGCCGCCCACCCTACCGCGTCCGGCGCCAGGCCGTCCAAAAAATCCGGCCTGGTGTAGAGGCGGAGCGGCAGCCGCCTTTCCACGATCAGCTTCATCACCGGGATCGCCGCCGCCGGCGCTTCGCCCGCGGCATTTTCGCGGTAATACCATACCTGCGTACCGCTGTTCGGCGCAGCGTCCATGGCCTGAGCCAGCGCTTCCAGGGTCACCGGATTCCCGTCCAGAAGCACCGTCCCATTCGCCAGAACGCTCACCTTTAGAACCGTCGCCATGTCTTCCATGATTTCACACCAACCTGTTCTCCGTTCGAGCGGATGGAGTGCGTGACGGTCAATGCGTCGCTTCCAACTCCGCACCCTTTGACATTTTCAATTGATTAACGTGGCGTAGTTCCCGCTAAGCGGTCCTGAGGTTTTCCGGGAAACTGGCGATTCGAAACCGGTGGGTCTTGCGACGCGCAGCGACGGCGATGAAATCAGCCCTCTCAGAGTTTCATAATTCAGTCTCAAAACCGAATGCACATCGTAGAGCTGGGCCACGGGGTTCCTCAGCGGGGCGCTCGTGACACGTAACGTTACGGACTACCAAGACCTGGGCGTCACGATTCTCAATCCCTGGGAAGCCATCTAAGCAACTACCCCAGCGCCTCGCTCACAATCTCCTCCGCTTCCTGCTTGTGCCGCTTCGCCGATCCCGTGGCCGGGCTCGCCGATTCCGGCCGCCCCACGTACCGCACCTCGCGGCCGGTCGGCCGCAGCAGCGGCTCCAGGCACTCCCGCATCACCCGCCACGCGCCCATGTTCCGCGGCTCCTCCTGCGCCCACACCGCTTCCGCCGCCGGCGTATAGCGGGCCAGAATCTCCGCCGCCTGCTCCGCCGCAAACGGGTACAACTGCTCCACGCGTATCAGCGCCACATGCGCCGCCTGCCGCTCCTCGCGCGCCCCCAGCAGATCGTAGTAGAGTTTCCCGGAGCAGAAGATCACGCGCGTCACCTGCGCCGGGCGCGCGCCGGCGTCGTCCAGCAGTTCCACGAATCCGCCCGTCGAGAACTCCCGCAGCGCCGAGACCGCGCGCGGATGCCGCAACAGGCTCTTCGGCGTGAAGACGATCAGCGGCTTGCGCACTCCGCGCCGGTCCGCGCCGCCGTACATCTGGCGCCGCAGCAGGTGGAAGTACTGCGCGGGCGTGGTGCAGTTCGCCACCTGCAGGTTCCGCTCGGCGCACAGCGTCAGGAAGCGCTCGATGCGCGCGCTGGAATGCTCCGGCCCCTGGCCCTCGTAGCCGTGCGGCAGCAGCATCACCAGGCCGCTGGGCTGCCCCCACTTCGATTCCGAGCAGGCGATGAACTGATCGATCATGATCTGCGCCCCGTTGGCGAAATCGCCGAACTGCGCCTCCCAGATCGTCAGCGAAAGCGGATCGGCCAGACTGTAGCCGAACTCGAATCCCAGCACCGCGTACTCGCTCAGCGAGCTGTCCACCACGTCGAATCTCGCCTGGCCGGGCGCGATGTGCTGCAAGGGCACGTGCCGGGCGCCGGTTTGGTAATCGTAGAATGCCAGGTGCCGCTGGCTGAAGGTGCCGCGCCCGGAGTCCTGCCCGCTCAGCCGCACCGGCGTGCCCTCCAGCGCCAGGGTGCCGAAGGCCAGGGTCTCGCCCAGCGCCCAATCCACGGGTGCGTCCTTCTCCACGGCCTCGCGCCGCCGGTCGACGAACCCGCGCAGTTTGGGGTGAAGCTGGAAGCGGGCGGGGAACTCCGAGATCCCGTGGATTACCCGCTCCAGCACCTGCCGGTTTACCGCCGTGCGCGGACAGAACGGGCTGATGTCGGCTCTTGCCACCGCGCTCAGTTCCTGCACTTCGTAGCGTTCCCCGCGCTGCTGTGCCGCGTCGTAGGCTTCGGAAAGCCGCCCGGTCGCCTCGCGGCGCATGGCGTCGAGCTCGGCGGCCGTCACCACGCCTTCCCGCTCCAGCCGCGCGCCGTAAATCGCCGACACCGGTTTATGTTCCCTGATCTTGCGGTAGAGCAGCGGCTGCGTGTAGCTCGGGTCGTCGCCCTCGTTGTGCCCGTGGCGCCGGTAGCAGAACATGTCGATCACCACGTCGGTGCGGAACCGCTGCCGGTAATCGAAGGCCACCTCCACCACGCGGACGGCGGCTTCCGGATCGTCGCCGTTCACGTGAAAAATGGGCGCCTGCACGCCGCGCGCCACGTCCGTCGAATAGGGCGTGGACCGCGACTCGCCGGGGTTGGTGGTGAAGCCGATCTGGTTGTCGATGATCACGTGAATGGTGCCGCCGGTCGAGTACCCTTCCAGCTGCGACAGGTTCAGTGTCTCCGCCACCACGCCCTGTCCGGCGAATGCCGCATCGCCGTGCACCAGAACGGGGATCACGAGCGCCCGCTCCGTGTCGCCCAACCGGTCCTGCTTGGGCCGCACGATTCCCTCCACCACCGGGTCGACGGCCTCCAGGTGGCTGGGATTGGGCGAGAGCGACACGGCGATCTCGCGCCCGCTCTCCATCCGCCGCACCACGCTGGCGCCCAGGTGGTACTTCACGTCGCCGGAGCCTTGCGTGCTCGACGGGTCCACCGCCCCTTCAAACTCCGAGAAGATCTGCAACAGGTCCTTGCCCACGGCGTTCGCCAGGATGTTGAGCCGCCCGCGGTGCGCCATCCCCATCACTACCTCGCGGACGCCGGAGGCCGCGGCGCGCTCGAGGATGTCCTCCAGGATCGCCAGCGCCGTCTCGCCGCCTTCCAGGGCGAACCGCTTCTGCCCCACGAAGCGGGCGTGCAGGAAGTGTTCGAACTCCTCGGCCGCCACGACGTTCCGCAGGATGCGCTTGCGCGTGTCCCGATCCAGCGGCCAGCCGTTGGCCCCCGGCTCCATGCGCGATTGCAGCCAGCGCTTCTGCTCCGGCACCTGGATATTCATGTACTCGCAGCCGATCTTGCCGCAGTAGGTCCGCCGCAGCGTCTCCAGGATCTGGCGCAGCGTGGCGACCGTTTTGGGCGCGCCTTCGCCAATGGCCTCGCCCAGGCTTCCCGTCAGGAACTCGCGGTCCAGGTCCCAGATGGTCAGCCCGTAGGTTTCCGGGTCCAGTTCGGGATGGTAGCTCGGCTCGGTGCCCAGCGGGTCCAGGTCGGCGATCAGGTGGCCCCTCACGCGGTAGGCGTTGATCATCTGCATGATCCCCGCTTCCTTGGCGATTTCCGCCGTGCGCGCCGCCGGGGCTCCCGCCACGGGCGGCGTGCGGTCCGTCTCCCAGCGTACCGGCATGTGCGGCATGCGCAGGTGCGCGAATACCTCGTCGTAGAAGCCGTCGCTGCCGTCCAGCAGCGCCTGCACGCGGCCCAGGAACGCGCCCGATTCGGCGCCCTGAATCACCCGGTGGTCGTAGGTGCAGCCGAGCGTCATCACCTTGCTGATGCCCAGCGCCGCGCGGGTCTCCCCGGCTGCCCCCTGGTATTCCGCCGGGTAGCCGATGGCGCCTGCCGCAATGATGGCGCCCTGTCCGGCCATCAGCCGCGGGCTCGACGCCATGGTCCCCACGGTGCCCGGATTGGTGAGGGAAATCGTGGTGCCCTGGAAATCCGCCACTGTCAGCCTGGCGGATCGCGCCCGCGCCACCAGGAGGTCGAACCGCTCCACATACTCGTAGAAATTGAGCGAACCCGCATCCTTGATATTGGGCACCATCAGGCTGCGCGAGCCGCCGGGTGCGGTCACATCCACCGCCACGCCCAGATTCACCCGCGGCGGCACCACCCGGCAGGGCTGCCCATCCTTTTCGGCGTAGGCGTGGTTCAGGCCCGGCAGATCGACCAGCGCTTTGACGACGGCCCAGCCCAGCAGGTGCGTGTAGGAGACCTTGCTCTTCCCCAGCAGCGTCCGGTGCTGATTGATGATGCGCCGGTTCTCGTCCATCACCTTAACGGCGATGGTACGCTGCGAGGTGGCCAGCGGGATGGCGAGCGACGCCGTCATGTTCCCGGCGATGCGCGCCGCCGCGCCCAGCAGCGGCTGGTATTCGCCGGCCAGCGGCGCGGCGCCCGGAGCCGGCGGCGCGGCCGGAGCGCCGCCATTGGCCTCGAATACGCGCTTCCAGCTTTCGTCCACCGCCGAGCGGTCGCTCCGGTACTGGCGGAGCATCTCCTCTTCCAGCCAACTATTCACACCCGTCTTCGATTCTGAGTCCATCGGCAGGCAACCGCTTTCGTACCCATGATAGCGTGCCCCGGCGCCACCGCCTTCCGCTTTTTGCGACCATCGATACGATGCTCCTCTACGCCCTGACGGTCTTCCTCTCGGCCTTCCTGCTCTTCGCCGTGCAGCCCATCGTTGCCAAGGCGATCCTTCCCTGGTTCGGCGGCGCCTCGGCGGTGTGGAGCGCCTGCGTACTGTTCTTCCAGGCGGTCCTGTTGCTCGGCTACGGCTACGCGCACTGGCTGCACCGCTCGCTCGCCGCCCGCAAGCAGGCTGCCGTCCACACCGCCGTCCTGGCTCTCAGCCTGGCCGCGCTGCCCATCATCCCCAACCCGCATTGGAGAACCGCCGCCGCGGGCCAGCCCGTCTTCCGCATCCTGGCGCTGCTGGGGCTCACCGTCGGCCTGCCGTACTTTCTGCTCTCCTCCACCAGCCCGCTCCTCCAGGCCTGGTACGCGCGCCAGCGCAGGGACGCCATGCCGTATCGTCTCTTCGCCCTCTCCAACCTGGCCTCCATGCTGGCGCTGGTCAGCTATCCCCTGGTCGTCGAGCCGCGCCTCTCGCTCCGCTGGCAGGCCTGGATCTGGAGCGCCGCCTACGCCGCCTTCGCGCTGGCATGCGGCCTGGCCGCCTGGCGCGCCGCCGCCCCAGCCGCCCCCGTTCCGCTTCCGGCGCCGGAAGCCGCCGCGCCTGCCCGCGCCCCCTGGAGCGTGCGCGCCGTGTGGCTGCTGCTCTCGGCCAGCGCCTCCGTGCTGCTGCTCTCGGTTACCAACCACCTGACGCAGGATATCGCCGCCATCCCGTTCCTGTGGATCCTGCCGCTGGGCGTCTACCTGCTCAGCTTTATCGTCTGCTTCGAAACGCCGCGGGCCTATTTCCGCCCGGTGTTCCTCCCGCTGCTCGGGGCCGCCCTGGCTTTTCTGGCGTACCGGATCTGGCGGGACCGGCACGCGCTGGTTTGGCCATTCGTGGATCTCCGCATGCGCCCGGCGATTCTCTGTTCGGTGGTGGCGCTGTTCATCTGCTGCATGGTGTGCCACGGCGAACTCGCCCGCCTGAAGCCGCACCCCCGATACCTCACCGGCTTCTATGTCGCCGTCGCGCTGGGCGGCGCCATCGGCGGAGTGTTTGCCGGCCTGGTGGCGCCGGCGGCGTTCAGTGCCTACTACGAGTTCCCCATCGGGCTGGGCCTGTGCGCCGCCGGCGCGGCGTGGGTGCTGGCACGCGCTCTGGCGGGCTTCCCCAGGCGCTGGCGGCGGGCCGGTTCCGCCGCCCTGGTGGTTCTGCTGGGCGGCTATCTCTGGTGTCTTTCGGTCGTCATGCGGCAGATGGTGAATGGCTACCTGGTGGTCCGCCGCAATTTCTATGGCCAGCTCCGCGTCCAGGAGAACGGCGATCCGCTGCGCGATCCCTACGCTTCGCGCATTCTGATCCACGGAACCATCAATCACGGCGCGCAGTATCACGCCGCGGAACTGCGCCGCCAGCCGTCCACTTACTTCTGCTCCGAAAGCGGAGTGGGCCGTGCCCTGCGCGAACTGGAGGGCTCGCCCCGCCGCATCGGCATGCTCGGCATGGGCTGTGGGACCATCGCCACCTACGGCCGCCCCGGCGATACCCTGCGAATTTACGAGATCAACCCGCTGGTGCCCGTGCTGGCCCGCACCTGGTTCACGTTCCTGGCGGACTCGCAGGCCAGGGTCGAGGTGGTGCTCGGCGACGGCCGCCTCAGCCTCGAAGCCGAGCCCGGCAACCAGTTCGATATCCTCATCATGGATGCCTTTTCGGGCGACTCCATCCCCGTCCACCTGATCACCCGCGAAGCCCTGGCCGTCTATTTCCGCCACCTGAAACCCGGCGGCATCCTGGCCATCAATACCACCAACAGCTACATCGACCTCAACCCCGTGGTCGAGCGCGGTGCCAGTTCCTTCGGCAAACTGGTGCTTTCCTATCCCTACGCGCCCAGCCGCGCGGACCAGGTCTGCTTCCCCTGCGACTGGGCCCTGGTCATGGATTCCGCCACGCTGGAGCGGCATCCCGCGCTGCTGAGCGATGCCGGCATGCTCGGCCCCCATCCCGCTCTCCGCGTCTGGACCGACGATTTTTCGAACATGCTCCAGATTCTCCGGTGAGCGGGAGCGCGCCGCGCCGCGTCCCTGAGCCGCCACCGGAAGCTTGGTCATATAATGGCAGACATCATGCCACTCATCGATCGGGTTCAGCAGGACATGGTTGCGGCCATGAAGAGCCGGGAGGAAGCCCGCCTCAGCGCCATCCGGATGATCAAGGCCGCCTTGATGAAATTGAAGGTGGATTCGCCCAAGCCGGTGGACGAAGCGGCCGAAATGGCGCTCTTGAAAACGCTGATCAAGCAGCGCGTCGAGGCCGCCGACGCCTTTCGCAAGGGCGGCCGCGACGAGCAGGCGGACAAGGAAGAGGCCGAGCGCCGGCTGATTGAAACCTACCTGCCGGCGGCGGCCAGCGAGGCGGAAGTGGACGCGGCCATCGCCGCGGCCATGGCCGAAACCGGCATCACCTCGGCGAAGCAGATGGGCGTGGTGATGAAGGCGGCCCAGGCGCGGCTCCTGGGGAAGACGGTCGACGGCAAGTCGATGAGCGAAAAAGTGAGGGCCAGACTCCAATGACACCTTCCGATCCGAAACAATTCCGCTCGTATGTGCCCGACAAGACGGAGATGCGCGAGTTCACCGTCCGCGCCGTCGTGCTGGGGCTGCTGATGACGGTGGTCCTGGGGGCGGCCAACCTGTACCTGGGCTCGCGCGCCGGCATGACCATCGCCGCCACCTACCCCGCGGCGGTGATCGGCATGGCCATCCTGCGCCTGATGAAGGGCTCGATTCTGGAAGAGAACATGGCCCGTACCATCGGCTCCATCGGCGAATCGGTGGCCGCCGGCGCCGTGTTCACCATCCCGGCCTTCATGCTGGCCGGAGTCTGGCCGGTGTTCGACCTCGAGCATGGCTACTGGAAATCGGTGGCGTTGATGGCGGTGGGCGGCACGCTCGGCATTCTTTTCGTCACGCTGCTGCGGCGGGTGATGGTGGAGGATCCGGATCTGCCCTTCCCCGAGTCGGTGGCGGCGGCGGAGATTCACAAGGCCGGCCAGCAGGGAGCCAGGGCCGCCAAGATCCTGTTCGCCAACATGGGCGTGGGCGCGGTGGTGTTCTTTCTGGGCGCGGTGAAGCTGTTCGCCTCCAGCCGGGATTTCCTGCTGCACGTCGGGGACCTGGGCAAGAGCATGGTGAAGCTGACGAAGATCCAGGGCTCGCCCGCGTTGCAGGCCGGCGCCATGACCTCGTTTTCCGCCCCGGCCATCAGCCCGGCGTATCTCGGCGTGGGCTACATCATCGGCCCGCAGTTGGGGGCGCTGAACTTCGCCGGCGGCGTGTTCGCGTGGGGCCTCCTGGTGCCGCTACTGGCGTTCTTCCTGGGACCGCAACTGCAGCCCTACGTCGCCGGCACCGAGGGCGGCTGGGAGGATGTCGCCGGCTCCATCTGGTACAACATCGTGCGGCCCATCGCCGTGGGCGGCATGCTGGTGGGCGCCTCGTTCACCCTGTTCCGCATGCGCAAAAACCTGTGGCTGGGCATGAAGCGGGCAGTGGCGGACCTGAAGAAATCGGCCGCCGCGCACGCCTCCACCGGCCGCACCCAGCGCGACCTCAACAGCAAGGTGGTGTTCGGCGGTTTGGGGGTAGTGCTGGTGTGCATGGTGGCGCTGTACTATTACTTCGCCGGCCAGATCGCCGGGGCGGCGATAGCGGCCCTGGTGATGATCGTGCTGGGGTTTTTCTTCGCCGCGGTTTCGGGCAACCTGGTGGGCATGATCGGCTCATCCAATAATCCGGTCTCGGGCCTGACGCTCTGCACGCTGGTGATCGCGGCGCTGCTGATGGTGGCCATGGGGCTGCACGGCAACGCGGGCGTCGGCGCGGTGCTGGGCGTGGCGGCGGTGGTGTGCGTCTCCTCGGCGGTGGCCGGCGAAATGCTCCAGGACCTGAAGGCCGGGCACATTCTGGGCGGCACCCCGGCCAGAATGCAGATTGGCGATCTGCTGGGCGTTGTGGCTGCCAGTATGGCGCTGTTCTTCCCGCTGATGTGGCTGCACCAGGCCTACACCTTCGGCAGCAAGGAACTCTCCGTGCCGCAGGCGGGTCTGATGGCGTCGCTGGCGAAGGGCATCGTGGGCGGCGACATGGCATGGCCGCTGGTGGTGGTGGGCATCTTCATGGGCTTCGGGCTGATTCTGGTGCAGGTGAAGAGTCCCATGCTGTTCTCGGTGGGCATGTACCTGCCCCTCGAAACCACCTTCGCCATCTTCATCGGCGGTCTGTTCCGGTGGGGCACCGACAGGCTCCGCGAGAAGGGCAACTTCAACGAAGCCCAGAAGGCGCGCATCGAGAACACGGGCGTGCTGACCGCCTCCGGCCTGATAGCCGGCGAGGCGCTATGCGGGTTGGTGGTGGCGGGATTCAAAGCCGCCGAGAAAAGCCGGGGCAAGCCGATCCTGCCCGTCTGGAAGTGGGTGGGGACGGACTGGCTGGCGCTGGTCGTGCTGATGGCGCTGGGGGTGCTGATGATTCTGCTGCCTCTGAAAAACGCCGGCCGCCCCGACGAGCCCGCGCCGCCTGCCGCGATTATGTAGCATGGGAGGCATCATGAGTTACTTTCAAGAGCACCAGGCCGAGTTTCTGGAAGGGTTGAAGACCTTCCTGCGGATTCCCAGCATCAGCGCCCTGTCGGAGCACAAGCCCGATATCCGGCGCGCCGCCGAGTTCGCCCGCGACGAACTGCTCGGCGCGGGCATGACCTCCGCCGAACTGATCGAGGACCCCAGCGGCGGCAATCCGCTGGTTTACGGCCAATGGCTGGGCGCGCCGGGTAAGCCGACCGTCCTGTTCTATGGCCACTACGACGTGCAGCCGCCCGATCCGCTCGATGAATGGAAGTCGCCTCCCTTCGAGCCCACCATCCGCGGCAACGACATCTTCTGCCGTGGCGCCTGCGACGACAAGGGGCAGGTCTACCTCCAGATCAAGGCCGTGGAAGGCCTGATGAAGATGAACGGCGCCCTGCCGGTCAACGTGAAGTTCCTGCTGGAGGGCGAGGAGGAGACCGGCGGCGAGCATATCGAGGCGTACGTGAAGGGCCAGCCGCTGCGCCTCAAGGCCGACGCCGCCATCGTGTGCGACACCGAGATGTTCGCCCCCGAGATGCCCACTATCTGCATCGGCCTGCGCGGGCTGATCTACTATGAACTGGCCGTGCAGGGCGCCGATCACGATCTGCATTCCGGCGTATACGGCGGCGCCGCGCCCAATCCGATCATGGCCATAGCCGAAATCCTGTGCGCGCTCAAAAACCGCGACGGCCACATCCTCATCCCCGGGTTCTACGACCGGGTCGTCCCCCCGGCCGCCAAGGAACTCGAGGCCTGGGCGCGGCTGCCCTTCGACGAGAAGGAATACACCGAAAAGGAGATGGGCGCCCGGGAGCTGGTGGGCGAGCCCGGCGTTCCCGTCTTCGAGCGCGTCTGGGCGCGGCCCACGCTGGAAGTGCACGGCATCAAGGGCGGGTTCGTGGGCGAAGGCGCCAAGACCGTGATTCCGGCGCGCGCCGTGGCCAAGATCAGCACGCGGCTGGTCGGCGACCAGCGCGTGGACGAATCCATCGCCCAGCTTCAGGCGGCGGTCGCCGCGGCGTGCCCGAAGGGCGTGACGGCCGAGGTGAAGCTGTTGAACGCCGGCGCTCCCTCGCTGACCGATCCCGATAATCCCTACATCCAGGCCGCCGCCGAGGCGATGAAGCAGGTCTTCGGCCAGGACACGGTGTACATCCGGTCGGGAGGTTCGATTCCGATCGTGGGAGTCTTCGACACTCACCTGGGCATCCCCAGCGTGATGATGGGTTTTGGACTGCCTGATGACAATCTCCACGCGCCCAACGAGAAATTCCACCTGCCCAATTTCTTCCGCGGGATCGAGGCTGTGGCGCGCTATCTGGAGATGTTGGGACAGTAAGGCGTACGGCGCGGCTGTTGCTGGCGAGGGTGTAGTTAGGACTAGCACCCTCGCGTAGGTGGTGTGCGATGGGAAAGCGCTCGGTGCGGGCAGCCCCAACGGATCCGTCCGGTCTGCCTGCCGGGCTTGCTAAGTTAGCATTCCAAAGGGGTTTTTATGCTACTGGGCGAAATCGCTCGCGCAGGTTTTTCTGAGCCCGAAGTCCTTTTGCCAGTTGACAACCTCGAAATTCGCGTTAAACTACTTACCAGTTTGGGTAGCAGGTCGTAACTAAGTACTAAGCACCCTCTCCCAAGGTGGCGAATGTCTTTTGACATTGTAGTAGTTGACGACCATCGGGTTGTTCGGGACGGCATACGTGCTATTCTCTCGCGCGACCCTGAGTTTCGCGTGGTCGGAGAAGCCGACGATGGCGCTGGCGCGTTGCGCGTTTGCCAGGAGACGAATCCGGCCCTGGTGCTGATGGATATCAGCCTGCCCGGCGTGAACGGAATCGAGGCCACCGTACAATTGGTGCGCCATTTCCCCAGCGCCAAAGTTGTCATACTTTCGATGTACGACGACGAGCGTTCCGTGATGGGCGCCATTCGGGCCGGTGCCCGCGGGTTCGTCCTCAAGCAGGCTTCGTTCGCCGAGGTATTGAATGCCCTCCGGGTGGTGGCGCGCGGGGGAACTTATCTGAGTTCCAGCATATCCGGCCGCCTGGTGGAGCGGTTGCAGCGGGGCAGCCTGGACGCCGGAGAAAAAGGCCCTCTGGACCTGCTATCACCCCGCGAGATGCAGGTACTACGGCTGGTGGCCGAGGGGAAGAGCAGCAAGGAAGTCGCCACTATCCTGAAGCTGGAGCACAGCACCATCCGCAGCTACCGTAAGACCATGATGAAGAAGTTGGGCGTGAGTAACCTGGCCGGGCTGATCCAGGTGGCCGTCGCCGCTGGTGTGACCATGCCTCCGGGAACCGCCAAGCCCAACAGTTGAGCTTGGTCCTTCCCGGCTCTGGCCCGCCGGCCGGGCCGCATCCCGCCAGAGTGTTATCATTCGAGGTTCCGGCCGGGGCCGGGACTTTCCGATGCCACAGGAAGACCTGAAATCCACTGCTGCCTTCGACGCCTCCCGCTTCCTTCCGGTTCTGGTGCTGCTGTTTGCCGCCAGCGGCTGCGCGGCGCTGATCTACGAAATTATCTGGTACCAGTTGCTGCAACTGGCGATTGGCTCGACCGCCGTATCTCTCGGGGTTCTCCTAGCCACTTTCATGGGCGGGCTGTCGGCTGGCAGCCTGTTGCTGCCGCGGTTACTGGCCCGCAGGGGGCGCCATCCCCTGCTGGTGTACGCCGCCATCGAGGCCGGAATCGGGGTATGCGGCATCCTGGTGCTGTTTGGCATGCCGCTGGCCGGCGGCGTTTACAGCGCGGCGGTGGGGCACGGAATGCCGGCCATCCTCCTCCGCGCCCTGGTTTGCGCCGTGTGCTTGACGCCGCCCACCCTGCTGATGGGCGCCTCGCTCCCCGCCATCGCGCGGTGGATCGAGGCCTCGCCGCAGGGCGTCTCCTGGCTGGGGCTGCTTTACGGCGGCAATACCGCCGGCGCCGTGGCCGGCTGCCTGCTGGCGGGGTTTCTGCTGTTGCGGGTCTTCGATATGGCCACCGCCACCTTCGTGGCCGCGGCCATCAACGGGATGGTGGCGCTGGCGAGTTGGCGCCTTTCGCGGAGCACGCCGGACCGCGCGCCGGCTGGCGCGGAGGATTCCGGCAGCGGCGCTCCGGTGGGGCGGCGGCGCTTCCAGCCCGCCTACGTCACCATCGCGCTTTCCGGGGCCACGGCCCTGGGCGCGGAAGTGGTCTGGACGCGTCTGCTGGGCCTGCTGCTGGGCGCCACGGTCTACACTTTTTCCATCATCCTGGCGATCTTCCTGGCGGGGATCGGCCTGGGCAGTGCCGCCGGCTCGCTGATTTCCCGTTCCGCGCGGCCGCGCGCCGCGCTGGGAATCTGCCAGCTCCTGCTGGCCGGGGCGATCGCCTGGACGGCCTTCACGCTCTCGCGGTCCCTGCCGTATTGGCCCATCAACCCGCTGCTCTCCGGAAGTCCCTGGATCACCTTCCAGGTGGACATGGCGCGGGCCATCTGGACCATTCTCCCGGCGACTCTGTGCTGGGGCGCCAGTTTCCCGCTGGCGCTGGCGGCGGTGGCGCGCTCCGCGGACGATCCGGGCCGCCTGGTGGGCGGAGTGTATGCCGCCAATACGCTGGGCGCGATTCTGGGCGCGCTGGCCTTCAGCATGGTCCTGATCCCCCAGGTGGGCACGGCGCACTGCCAGAGCGCCCTCATCGCCCTGGCGGCCCTGGGGGCCCTGTTTGTGCTCGCTCCGGCTGCCTGGCAGGCCACGCGGAGAGCCGTGCCGCTAGCCGCCCTGGCAGCGGCCCTGGGCGCCGCGGCCTGGCTGGCGGTGGAGGTGTCTCCCGTGCCCGGCAACCTGATCGCCTACGGCCGCCGCATGATCGTTTCCGCCGGCGATTCCCAGTTGCTGTACGTGGGCGAGGGCATGAACTCCTCCATCGCCATCACGCGCTGGAACGACGGCGCCGTCCAGTTCCACGTCAGCGGCAAGGTGGAGGCTTCCACCGAGCCCTACGACATGCGGCTGCAGCGCATGCTCGGCCACATGCCGGCGCTGGTGCATCCCCGGCCGCAATCGGTGCTGATCGTGGGGTTCGGCGCGGGCGTGACCGCCGGGACGTTCGTGGTGCATCCGGACATCCGCCGGATCGCCATCTGCGAGATGGAACCCATCATCCCTCCCGCCGCCACCCGGTTCTTCGCCGGCGAAAACTACGGCGTGATGAACGACCCGCGTACGCGAATCTACTACGACGACGCCCGCCATTTCGTGCTGACCACCCGCGACACCTTCGATATCATCACCAGCGACCCGATCCACCCGTGGGTGAAGGGCAGCGCCACGCTGTACTCGCGGGAGTATTTCGAGCTGGTCCGGAAACGCCTGAACCCGGGTGGCGTGGTGACGCAGTGGGTCCCGCTGTATGAGAGCGATGCGGCCGTGGTGAAGAGCGAGATCGCCACCTTCTTCGAGGTGTTTCCCGGCGGATCGATCTGGGCCAACGAGCTGAACGGAGGCGGGTACGACGTGTTCCTGCTAGGCCAGCGCGAACCCCGGCCGATCGACGTGGACGCCATCCAGGCGCGGCTGCGGAGGCCCGAGTACGCGCGCGTCGCCGAGTCGCTGGGCGAGGTGGGGTTGGGCACGGCCGTGGAACTGTTTTCCACTTACGCGGGGCAGGAGCAGGACCTGAAGCCCTGGCTGCTGGGCGCCCAGATCAACCGCGACGGGAACCTGCGTCTGCAATACATGGCCGGCCTGGCCGTCAACTCCAGCGCCGAACAGGCCATCTATAACGAGATGCTGCGCTACCGCCGGTTTCCGTCAAACCTGTTTGCCGGATCCCCGGAAACCCTCAATACGCTGGAATCCGCTCTCAGCGCCAGCCCGTAGACCGCCAGTACCGGGAGTGGGCACCGGAAGCCCCGATCCTCGCCGCCGGCCGGCTCCTCAAGTTCCAGGACGAAAGTGCCGATATGCAGACTGTGTCCAGCCGTTGATGCAGAAAACGGCTGGTTAAAGGACGGATCTGACCATGTCTGGACCGAAAGTCTTGCGGAACTTCATAGCGCTGAGTGTGTTGGCGGCTTCTCCCGGCATGTTGCATGCGACCGATTCACTCACTCTGAGCCCCTCCACGGTTTCCCTGACCTGCGCCAAAGGCGCGGCCACGTGCGCTGCGTCGGTAAACGTGGCGGTAAGCGATGCCTCCGGGACGGATTACTTCGTGGTCAACCCGGCCAGTGTGCCGTACTGGCTGCAAGTGGGTCTGATGAACGGATTGGCCACCTCGGTTGCGCAGAGCATGACATTCACTCCGAGCGCCGTGTGGGTGAATCTGCCGGTTGGCGTCTATTCCGCGAGCGTATCGATTACCGGATCGGCGATCAACCCCGCGACTGTTCCGGTTACCCTGTCTATCACCGATGCAGCGCCCGCCCTGAGCGTGCAGCCAGCCGACCCGTACAACGTTGCCTGGACCAGCGGGATGGCCTACCCAGTGCTCAATCTGACGGTGTTCTCCACCAGCACGGTGCCGGTTCCGTTTGCTGCGACGGTGGCGAGCACCACGACCAACCTGGGAGTGAGCAACTGGCTCTCGCCGTACTCGGTCGGCGGGCCCTACACGGTGGACAGCATTGCCTACGGATGGGGTACCACCATCCCTCTGACCGTCGACCTGAATGCCTACGCTCAGGCCCAGGCAGGCGAAACCATGGCGGGGACGGTGACGATCACCTACGGAGCGTCCAGCACCAAGCTCGTGCACATCAATATCGTCGTTTCCGCGCCCGCCGCGGCGATCACTTCCCTGTCGCCCGTGTCGGTGCCCGTGCTGACCGGAATCACCCAAGCCGGCGCCGTGACGATTGCCATCAACGGCAGCAACTTCGTACAGAACCAGATCCAGACCACCAAGGTCTTCACCGGTTCGGGAGCCAGCGTGACCGTTTGCACCGCCTGCACAGTGCACGTTTTGAACAGCCAGAACATGACGGTGGCGATTCCCTACGACAATACCGGTGTGCCATTTAAAGCCGCGGGCTCTCTCACCGTGGGCGTGGCCAACGGCGCTACGAATTCGCCCCAAGCCACCAAGACCCTGATCATCACTACGGCTCCCATCATTACCAGTATCACCAGTGCCTCCACCCTGATGGCACCGGCGCCCGGCGGCGCCAACGCATACCCCACCGTGGCGCCCTACGACGTGATCAGCGTCTTCGGAGCGAACTTCTGTCCGGCAACCATCTCCTCCTGCACCAGTCCCATCGTCGCCTCGCTGGACTCCTCCTTCCGCTACCCGACCTATCTGAGCCCGGATACCGGGACGCACAAGCTGGCGGTCACCTTCAGCCGGATCGCCACCATCGGAACGGCCTGGGCCAATATCCCGGGCTACCTGATGTTTGCCAATAACAACCAGATCAACGCCGTGGTTCCATCCGGCATCTTCGGGCAACTGGGAAGCGCGACCGTCAAGGTGGTAGTCAGCTTCGATACTTCCGCCACCAACCCGTCAAGCGCCGACACTTCCAACGGAGCCATCCTAAACGTAGCGGCAGTCGACCCCGGCATCTTTACGCTGGATTCCAGCGGAAACGGCGCCATCCTGAATGCCGTGTCGTACGTCCTGAATACCCAAACCACGCCCGCCATGGGAGGCTCCGAGAGTGCTGCCATCTACATGACCGGCTTAGGGATTCCTAACAGCACCGGCCTCGATACGGCGCAAGGCGGCATCAACCCTCCCACCACCTGCGTGGCGCCCATCGGCGCCGCGGGCACGGGCACCACCGCGCCGACCGGCTATATGGGCGCGGTCAATACCAGCGTGGCCGGCGGCGGGTACACGCCTCCCACTGGATACACACCCCCAGGCACTGCCTGGACCAGCATTGACGGCGCTGTCATCCGGTCCGCCCTGCTGTCGGCCAATGTCAGCCCGCCTTGCTTCGGTGCCGCGCCCAATACCCTGCCAATCGTGACCATCGGCGGCCAGTCGGCAACCGTCTCCTATGCCGGATTCGTCGCCGATTCCATCGCCGGCCTCTATCAGGTCAATGTCGCCGTCCCCAACGTCGGAAATGGCACCGCCGCGCAGTACCCGGTAGTTGTCTCCATGGGCGGAGTCACGGCCCCCACCGTCCAAATGTGGGTCCAGTAGGACTCGGGGCAATTCGGCTGCTCCGGCCGCCCTCTCCCGACGGGGACGGCCGGGCCGCCGTTACCGGCTTACGCGCACCCGGGTCGGCTTCCATTCCGTCCCCGGTGCCACGAAAAGAAAGAACGCCGCCAGCAGAGCCGCTGCATTCATCGTGAGGAAAGTCCTCGCCGGGGACGAAATCCGCTTCAGGGGAAACCCCTTTGGAAGCACATAATCCACCAAAGCCAGAATCCCCAGAACCAGTTCATCCGTCAGGAGAAACGTCCGGAAACCGGACTTCGGCAGCGCCACCGTCGCCCCCCAGATCAGCAATACCGCCCACGGCAGCACCAGCCGTGCGAACTTGTACGACAGGAAGTGGAACCGCATCCGGTTAGCGCTCGTGAACAGCCTCGGCTGCCGCAGATGCAATTGCCACAGTCCCGCAAGAGTCCGCAGTTTGCGGCGGAACTCCCCGCCTTCGGCGGTCGGATAATCCGTGGCCACGGCCTCCGGATCGAACACCACTCGATACCCGCGAAAAAATGCCTGGAGCGAAAATGACGCATCGTCGGTCAGCGTGTCCGGCCGCAGCGGTTCGGCCAGCGCGCGCCGCAACGCATAAATGCACCCGGTTACGCTGAAAATCGAATCGATCCGCGAATGCTGCCGGCGGGCCCATAACTCGTACCGCCAGTACAACTCCATGTCGGCCTGCTCGCCCACCCGGTCCGGATCGAGGATGCGCAGTTCTCCGGTTGCCGCGCCCACCGTGGGGTCCGCAAAATTGGCCACCAGATGAGCCAGCGAATCGGGTACCAGCGACTGCCGCACGTCGGTGAAGAACAGAATCTCTCCCGTGGCCAGTTCCAGCGCCCGATTCAACGCGGCCGCCTTGCCGCCGCGCGGCGCCTTCAACAGCCGTATCCCCTGGCCGGCAAAAGCCTCGACGATCTCATCGGTGCCGTCCGTGCTTCCGTCCGACACCACCAGAATCTGAACCAGATCGCGCGGGTAATCCAGGGCCAGCAGGCACTCCAGCTTTTGACACACAAATGCCGCCCCGTTGTGGACCGCCAGCAGGATCGAAACCGTGGTGCGGAAGCTCTCATCCTTGGCTACCTCAGGTGCCGGCCGGCCCGCAAAGAACGCCAGCACCAGCGGATAGCCCATCATGATGTAGAGCGCCACAGCCGTGCCCAGCGCCAGCAGGATAGCGGCAGTCATCAGGCACCGCCGCCCGGCCT
>Ga0265323_10000291_pt1 | contig 28960 bp, 23 predicted proteins | sample 41225metaG_FD_193580 | JGI IMG/M metagenome (GOLD analysis project Ga0265323, IMG submission 193580) | Rhizosphere microbial communities from Carex aquatilis grown in University of Washington, Seatle, WA, United States - 4-12-25 metaG | ecosystem: Host-associated > Plants > Roots > Rhizosphere...
AATACATAGCGCCAATAGTTTTCAGACTGAATAACCAACGTCCGGATGAATACCGGAAAATACAAACCATTTCATCAAAATTTGCTCCCAACGGGTGTGCCAGGGGCTGATACTCGTTTCCATAATTTGTAAGTGAAGATGAATGTGAATATGTAAATGGACGGGCGAAATTATATTCAGCCTGAAAAAATAGTCCATCAAGGTTGGCAAAGTTATAACATTTAAATCCAGCCTGAATGCCGTATTTATTTACCCACCAGCCATCATTCTTTATAAAATCATGAAAATTAAAATCATCAAGAAACAACTGTCCATAAACAAAAGTCCTCTTCCATAGCCTGACTTTAAATGAGCCTCCTAAATTTGCATTGTCCGGAGAATTTAGTGAAAATTCAACGGGCCGGTAATAAATTATCGGATTAAGGTAATTAAGATCAAATCCCCGTTGAACCGCAGAATCTTGACCCTGCCAGACGACTGCCTCAAAAAATCCAATATTAATCCTGTTGGTCATATTGTAACTAAAATAATGAATGGCAGCAAATTTTGAATGAAAATCGGTATTACCGGAATAAGAATCAATATCATTTAATTTTGCCCAAAGGGCCAAATATTTTATTCTCCATATATGTACCATAATACTGGCAAATGGATATGGCGCAGCATTATCTGATAGAAGCATTGAACGATATCCGTCACCTATGAAGTGCTTATCCACACCAGCTGCCAAAGATAAAAATGACCAAGGCGAATATTGAAACTGCCCAGTTATTAAAGGATAATTGTACCAATTTCCTGATTTTAAAAGATATCTTCCAAAATGAGGAATAATGCGGTTAGAATCGATTTTTTCGCTGATAATTAATGGGAATTTACTTAAATTTTCTGTCACATTAATCTGAATATACCACTTATTACCAGGTTTGGCCATAAAACCTGCACCAGCGGAAAAGATTAATCCATTGTCATTTTTAATTGATTTGGAAAATGAATAATCGCCAATAGGATAAATCACTGTTTTTTCTCCTTTTTTAAAAAAATTATAATTAATAAAAGGATTGATCCGGGCTGAATCTATTTGAATTTCATTAAGATTAAATGGACGTATTGAAGTATGAAAATTGGTATTGTAAACAACCGATTGTTCAAAAATAAAGTTGAAATCATTATTAACCGGAAGTAGAGGTTGCGCTATAGATAAATCAATAATCAGTGACTGTAATAGAGTTATGATAATGATTTTCTGAAATTTCATTTATGCGGAATAAGAGAATTATTTCAGAATTTTTCAGCAGGCATTCTCTTTTCTTTAATATTAAAAATAAGTTCAGGAAGCCATGAAAAAAGTGTCGCCAATATTAGGATAATAATCATTAAACGGATAATTCCCAAATGATTTAAATAAAATGCACAAAAGATAATAATTGTATTTATTCCCAAAATTACCAATGTCGCCTTCAAATGTGTAAGGCCCATTGCCAAAAGCCTGTGATGAACATGATTTGTATCCGCTACAAAAGGTGATTGTCCTCTTATAATTCTAATTAAAAATACACGCAATGTATCAAAAAGAGGAATTATGAGTATCCCAAAAGAAACAGCAGGAGCAGCATGTATATGCCAAATATTATTTTTGTCAATATTCATTTCATTGAAACGTACTGCCAATAATGCCATAAATAAACCAATAAGTAAAGAACCTGTATCGCCCATAAATATTTTATGATTCTTACTAAAAACGTTAAACCAGAAAAATGCGATAAGACTTCCAATAAGAGCAGAAGATATGATTACGTATTCAATTTCACCATTCAATAAAAACCAAATACCAAATACAAATGAGGCAAGAATACCAACACCTGCCGCTAAGCCATCAATTCCATCAATTAAGTTGAAACCATTTATAATTACAACAAAAACAAATAAAGTTAATAATGCGCTTGGAAAATAAGACAAATGGTACAAGCCCAAAAATCCATGTAAACTGGTAAACCTTAAATTCCCAATAACAATGATTATAAGTGAGGCTAATAACTGTCCTAATAATTTTTTTTGCGGGGCAATAATTAAAATATCATCCTTTATACCTACAAAAAACAAAATAATTGAAGAAATAGTCAGGTATTGAAATTCCCGGTTAAGAGAAAAATCAGAAAAAATTCCTACTGAAATAAGCAAAGCGGCAAAAATTGCAATTCCTCCAAGCGTTGGTATATTTTTATTGTGAGATTTACGTGTATCTGGTTCATCGAATAACTTTTTGGCTTTAGATAGAATTACTATAGAGGGAATAAAAATCCAAACTATTATAAATGCTGATAAGAAAGAAAATATTGCTGTAAGATAACTGTGTAAAAACATTGTATCTAAAATTAATTTTCAAAAGTAAGTAAAATTTCGATTCTATATTTTTAATGAATCCTATTAATTAGTTCAAATGACAGTATAAATCTATTTGATTCTGGTAAATAGCTTAATCCCTCCTTGTAAAATATAAATACATAGCCTTTATTCCCTGAAATATAAATGAAGAAAATTCAATAAAATATCCGGAAAATATTTTTAATTGGCTGTTGGTCTTATATTTATTTTTGATAAAACTATATGAAGGAAATAACCGGTTGGATAAATATTTTAATTTATTGACCGATCCGTCAATATGTAAGAATTTTTGGAAATAGTGTTCATTGGTAAAATTAATGTTTTCATTTTCCAGGTATTTGTATATTATTGAAGGCTTTTTGCAATATTCATTGATTTTACTGTAAACCATTTCCGGTAAACCAGTGTACTCAAAAATAAATTTAACTGTTCCTAAGCTATAGTAAACCGTTTTTTCAGCATTATATTCTGAAACAAGTTGCATGAAATAATCCCAATTAAGAGAACTACTATACTTTAATAAATAAAAATAAATATCGCAATACCAGATTAATTTAACAGATCCACCTTTCTGAGAGCTATAAACATGATGGCAGAGGTAAATCAACAAATGGCAATTTTCAGGTTTAAATACTTTTATCCCTTCAATTTCAGATAAAACAGATGTTTCCCAAAAATTACTTAAATTAATTTGAACAGGATCATAATCATCAACAAGGCTTCGATGCAATTCAACTGAAATTCCCTTATAAAATAGCGGTGGATAATGATGTTTCAGCGAATCAATAAACCTGGATTCCGAATAAACAGTTTCTTTGCACCCCATATCCAATAATAAATTAATTGCTTTTTCTGTATCAATTTCCCTGATTAAAATATCTATATCAATCATTGGGCGCAACGAGGGCTCAATATAAATTTCATGTTGTAAAATGATACCTTTTAAAGGCATTATCATTATATTATTTAAATATAATTTTTGAGAAATTTCCAAGAAAACTCCCCTGATCTTGAGTTTTCTCAGAACTTCAGTTTTGTAAGTAATATTCAACTTTTCACTAAATTCTATCGGGCAGTTTGTGATCGTTCCTGATTTTTGTAGATTATAAAACATTAATGGAGCAATCGAATTACGGGAGGCACATTCAAATATCCAATCCCAATATTTTATTTTGGGTATAATATCAAGAATTTCTTTTTCCCAATTATTTGTTTCAGAAATGGAAGATGATTTAATCAAAAATTCTATTTCGGCAGATAGTTCCAATTTTCATGTATTGGAAGATAAAGTTAAAACTTGTAGTAATAGTAATGCATAAAAAGTGCATTATTCAAATTAAAAGGATCACAAATATTTTTAACCATTTAATTCATAGAACATTCTTTGTTTTTCAATTAAAGAATAAACAAAAAATCTTCATAAAATAATTACCTGAATTTTATATTGTTTTTTTATCCTCTAAGTCTATCTTTGTAAACTTTTTTAAGCAGGTGTTGATAATAAATTATTAACTATAGTATATTATTATCAAGGTACTTTCAGACTTTTAAAAAAGGCTGAATTTTTTCAAAGGATTATTGTATGAAATTTGCTGAATATAAGAATTTCGATCTTTCAAAAATAAACAAGGATATTCTGAAGTATTGGCTTGATAACAGAATTTTCGAAAGGAGCATTGAAGAGCGGGATGAAATCAAATCATTTATTTTTTATGAAGGACCTCCATCGGCAAACGGTATGCCTGGAATTCATCATGTTCTGTCCAGGACAATTAAAGATATTTTTTGCAGGTACAAAACTATGAAAGGATTCCAGGTAAAGCGCAAAGCAGGTTGGGATACTCATGGTTTACCGGTTGAATTGGGTGTGGAAAAATCTCTCGGAATAACAAAAGAAGATATAGGAAAAAAAATCAGCATTGAAGAATACAATAATGCCTGCCGCAGGGATGTTATGCAATACACGCACGAGTGGGAAGACCTTACACAAAAAATGGGTTATTGGGTTGATATGAGCGACCCTTACATTACTTACGATAACAAATATATTGAAACTCTCTGGTATCTTCTGAAAGAATTGCATAAAAAAGGACTATTATATAAAGGATATACCATTCAACCTTATTCTCCGGCGGCAGGAACTGGCTTAAGCACCCATGAACTGAATCAGCCTGGTTGTTACAGGGATGTAAAGGATACTACTGTTGTGGCACAATTTAAAATTATTCGGGATAAAATATCTGAATCCTTGTTTAAGTTCACCAATACTGATGTTTATTTCCTTGCGTGGACAACTACTCCATGGACATTACCCTCGAATACAGCTTTGGCAGTTGGTGCAGATATAACATATCAATTAATTAAAACCAGAAATGTATATACAAATGAGGTAATTCATGTAATTCTGGCAAAAGAAAGATTTACAAGTTATTTTTCTTATGATAAACCTGTTGGAGTAGGTATCGCTACCGAATCTGTTGATGATTGGGATCGCCCAATTTCTACCGGTGGAAGAGTTCTTCCGTATGAAATTATGGCTGAATTTAAGGGAAGCGAATTAAGCAGCATTCGTTATGAACAATTACTGCCTTACCAACAGCCCGAAAAAGGTGATGCATTTGTGGTTGTCATTGGCGATTTTGTTTCCACTGAAGAAGGGACCGGTATTGTGCACATTGCTCCCAGTTTTGGCGCTGACGATTTCAGAATGGCTAAACAATACGGGCTTGGTTCTCTTACTTTAGTTGATAAGCAGGGTAAATTTATTGAAGGCACAGACGACCTTACGGGTCGTTTTGTAAAAAATGAATACGACGAAAACCTTACCGAAGATGACGAGACCGTAGATGTTTATATAGCCGTTAAATTAAAGTCGGAAAATAAAGCTTTTAAAATTGAAAAATACGTTCACTCCTATCCTCATTGCTGGCGCACAGATAAACCTGTTTTATACTATCCTCTCGATTCATGGTTTATCAAGACGACTGCATTAAAAGACAGGATGATTGAACTGAACAATGCCATCAACTGGAAACCGGAATCGACCGGTACAGGCCGTTTTGGTAAGTGGCTTGAAAACCTGGTTGACTGGAATCTTTCACGTTCACGTTTTTGGGGAACACCTTTACCTATTTGGCGGACTGAAAATGGCAAAGAAGAAATCTGTATTGGTTCAGTGGAAGAATTAAAAGCCGAAATTAAGAAATCAGTGAATGCCAAATTTATGAAAAGTAATCCTTTGCATTTAACGTACAGAAAAAATGACAATTCACTTGAAAATTACCGACGATTCGATTTACATAAACCTTTTGTTGATAAAATTGTATTGGTTTCAGCATCCGGGAAACCTATGTACCGCGAAGCCGATTTGATTGATGTTTGGTTCGATAGTGGAGCTATGCCTTATGCACAATGGCACTATCCTTTTGAAGGCCCCACCCCACTTCCTTTCCCAGCCGATTTCATCGCTGAAGGTGTTGACCAGACACGTGGATGGTTTTTTACCCTTCATGCCATTGCTGTTATGCTCTTCGATTCAGTGGCTTTTAAAAATATTATTTCAAATGGTCTCGTCCTTGATAAGAATGGAAATAAAATGTCAAAGCGGTTGGGAAATGCTGTTGACCCTATTGAAACTATTGAAAAATTCGGCTCCGATCCTCTCAGGTGGTATATGATTACCAATGCATCGCCCTGGGATAATTTAAAATTCGATATTACAGGTGTAGAAGAAGTCATGCGTAAATTCTTTGGAACACTTTATAACACCTATTCTTTCTTTTCACTTTATGCTAATGTTGACGGTTTTAATGGTAAAGAGAAAGAAGTGCCATTAAAGAAACGCCCAGAAATAGATCAGTGGATTATATCACTTCTTAACTCCCTGATTAAGGAAGTAAATGAATATTATAAAAATTATGAACCAACTCAGGCTGGAAGGGTAATATCAGTTTTTGTTACAGAGAATCTCAGTAACTGGTATGTTCGTTTAAATCGCAAACGGTTTTGGGGAGGTGAATATTCAAAAGACAAAATTGCTGCCTACCAGACATTATATACTTGCCTTGAAACAATAACCGAGCTCGCTGCACCGATTGCACCTTTTTATATGGATAAAATTTTCATCGATTTGAATAAAGTTACCGGTCGGATTAAAACAGATTCTGTTCATCTTGTCTTATTTCCGGAATTTGATGAAACGCTTATCGATAAAAAGCTTGAAGAACGCATGGAAATTGCCCAGCAGGTAACATCAATGGTATTAAGCCTTCGTCGTAAAGTAAATATTAAGGTTCGACAACCACTTAGTTTAATAAAAGTGATCCCAATAAATTATGAATATTTTACAGGGCAGTTCGAAGCAGTCAAAAAACTTATTTCGTCTGAGACTAATGTAAAAGAAGCAATTACTATTGCAAATCTTAAAGGTACGGGGATAATAAAAAGAATTAAATTAGATTACAAAAAATTAGGCCCCCGATTTGGAAAATTGATGAAGCCATTAGCAAACAATATTGATGCATTAACTCAGGAAGAAATATTGACCTTCGAAATTGAGGGAAGGCGCATGATCAATTTAGGAGAACAAACAATTGAAATTAAAAAGGAAGATGTTGAAATTATAACAGAAGATATTCCAGGTTTATTAGTTGCTAATGACGGGAATCTCACTGTCATATTAGACACAAAAATAACAGAGGAGTTATACCAGGAAGGCATTGCGAGGGAATTTATAAATCGTATACAGAATTTAAGAAAAGAAAGCGGTTTTGAGGTAACCGATAAAATAAATATTGAAATTCAGAAACATAATGCCATTAACGATGCTTTAATAATTCATAAAGATTATATTGCATCCCAAACCTTATCGCATGATTTAAAATTGGTAGACAAAATAAACAATAATGGTTCAAAGCTTATCGATATCGACGATGATGTTCAAACATTAATCAGGATAAGTCGTATAAAGTTGACGAATTAGAAATAAGTAAACAAAATAAATATTAAATTAGTAAAAATTAAAACTATGGCTGAAAAAACAAGGTATTCGGACGAAGAGCTTGAAGAGTTTAAGCAACTTATACTTGATAAGCTTGATCAGGCAAGGAGAGATTACGAATTGCTCAAAAGTGCCATAACCCAAAGTGGAAGTAACGACACTCAGGATACTTCTCCAACATTTAAAGTACTGGAAGAAGGTGCCGCAACATTATCTAAAGAAGAAGCAGGTAAGTTAGCTCAACGTCAATTAAAATTTATCCAGCATTTACAGGCGGCATTGGTGAGAATTGAAAACAAAACATATGGAATATGCCGCGAAACAGGCAAAATAATACCTAAAGAGCGGCTTATGGCAGTTCCTCATGCTACATTGAGTATTGAAGCAAAACAGGGAAATTCAAAACACTAAAACTTTGAATTATTAATTTCAATAACATTTTAAATGGATCGATTCACACTGTTTTTCGGTCAATTTAAAATAAAATAATTTCTAATTTTTATTACTTCTAATTATTTAAAATGTCGGTTGGAAAGAAAGCTGCACTGGTTATTTTCCTGATACTTGTAATTGATCAGACCGTGAAAATATGGATTAAAACTCATATGGTTTTAGGACAGGAATTTAAAATATTCGATTGGTTTTTTGTTCACTTTACTGAAAATAATGGAATGGCCTATGGCCTTGAACTTGGTGGTTCGTGGGGAAAGTTTTTTTTAAGTATTTTCAGAATAGTAGCGGTTGTTGCTATTGGGGTTTACCTGGCAAATATTATCAAAAACAAAGCCCATACAGGTCTTGTAATTTGTGTATCCATGATTTTGGCCGGGGCTTTGGGAAATATTATCGACAGCGCTTTTTATGGCATGTTATTTAACGAAAGTTATTATCATGTTGCCCAAATCTTCTCACCCGATCATTATTCCGGTTTTCTTCATGGAAAAGTTGTTGATATGCTTTATTTCCCGATTATTGAAAGCCATTATCCGCAATGGTTCCCGGTTTTAGGGGGAAATGAATTTATTTTTTTCCGGCCTGTATTCAACCTTGCTGATTCTTCAATCACCATAGGTGTCGCAACTATACTAATATTCCAAAAAAAGTTTTTTAAGTAATAGTAATTTATTAAAAAATTGGACTCATTAACCGTGCTAATGATTCTTTAGCATTATTTAACCACGGCCGGTTATCCCATTCATTGAAGGTATAAGAAACACAATTCTTCAAATCGCTTAAAAAATATTGTTCAAGTTTTATTGCAGTTTCTTCATCGTAAATCAATGCATTAACTTCAAAATTCTGATCGAAACTGCGAATGTCCATATTTGCCGTTCCAATTGAAGCAAATACGCAATCTACAAGCATTAATTTTGCATGATTAAAACCTTTATCATAAAAGTATATTTCAATACCGGCTTCCAAAAGCTCACCTACGAATGATAAAGTACTGCGAAATACAACATGCGAGTCGGATTTATGAGGCAACATTAATTTTACATTTACCCCTGCAAGTGATGCTGTTTTTAAAGCTGTAAGAATACTTTCATTAGGAATAAAATAGGGAGAGGAAATATAAATATGATCTTCTGCTGTAGTAATAGCCACGAAATATGCCTGCATGATGCTCGCCCAGTCTGAATCAGGTCCACTGGCTGTAATTTGAACCAAATGTTTTTCACGATTAAAATATTCAGGAAAGTATTTGTCATCATTGATAACTTTGTCTGATACAAAATACCAGTCAGTTAAGAAAATGACCTGTAAAGAATGTACCGCTTCCCCTTCAATTCTCAGTTGCATATCTTTCCACATTCCTAATTCAATTCCACCTTCTAAATACCTGTCGGCAATATTCATTCCGCCAACATGACCAATCTGGCCGTCGATAACTACAATTTTTCTATGGTTGCGGTAATTTATTTTATTTGTGAAAAGAGGAAAATGAACAGGTAAGAATGGATGTATCTGAACACCTGCATTTTCTAATGGTTTTAAAAATCGTTTTGAAAGTTTCCAACTCCCAACATCATCATAAATAACTCTGACTTCGACTCCCTGAAGTGCTTTTTTTATTAATAAATTTTTAACACGGTTGCCTATTTTATCGTCTTCAATAATGTAATATGTTATATGAATATGATCTTTGGCATCTTCAATATCGTTCAGAATTTTGTCAAAGGCTTCTTTCCCTTTGGTATATATTTTCAAATTATTGTTTTCTGTTAAAAGCGACTTACTGTTATTAAGCAATAAAGTCATAATATGCTGCTTACTTTTAATTTTAGGATTTTTTAAAAAATCTTTACCCGGAAGCTCTAAAATTTGGCTGTGACTGAAATCACGAATCCGTTCCATATCACTCAAACCTTTGCGATTGAATATTTTTTGCCGTCTGAAGTTTTTCCCAAAATAAAAGTAAAAAATAATTCCAATTAAAGGAATTAAGAGAATTACCATAATCCAGGAAATGGTTTTAAGAGGATCTCCTTTCTGTTGAATAACAAGAAGAATTGTAAATAAAACCGTGATAAAGTAAATAATTTCTATGGGCGCTTGCCCGTTAAAAATTGTCCAGAACCACATAAATATAATTATGTATTTTTTATTTCCAAATTTTCAGTTTCATGAAAAGAAATCATCGGAATCTTTAAAAAGTGGGCAATTTTTTCAGTTTTACTGGTTTCAAACAACGATTTAAAAAAGCCTTCATGTTCTTTCAGCATTAATAAAATATCTGAGTTTTCGGATTTTAAAAATCCCAGAATTCCCTGAACGATATTTTTATTTTGTAAAATTTTAAACTGAATATTTGAATATTTTACCTTTTCCTGTACCATCTGTTTAAAACCGGCGAACTTGAGTTCAGTTTTAAAATCAATTGCTTTAGAGGTTATATGAAGTACAGATATTTCAGGAATATATTGAGAAAACAGATTTACAAAATAATTTAACATTTCAAGATCGGATTTATTAAAATCAGTGGCAAGAGTAACTTTATTTACAGGTTTAAAATAAGAACCTGAAGGCACGACTATTACAGGACAAGCTGAATCGCTAATAATTGTGGAAATGGTGCTATGGGTAAAACGGGTAATTAAATCCTGGGTTCCGGCAACTGCAATTATCATTAATACCGTTTCGGTATTTGTAGATTCTGCAATCAATTCGTTAATTAAGTGGCCCGATATTACTTTTGTTTCATAAGGAACATTTGCCGGGAAATTTCCTTTTATTTCTTCTATCATTTTATTGAAAGAAACTTTTGCAGTTCCTTCCATTTCCTGAATATTATCTGCCGGAAGAATAGGGGAAATGAGCTCTGTATCGGATGTACCCGCGGCAAATTTATACAATTCAATCACATGCACCAGGTCAACTTTCAGATTAAGTTTTTCAGCAAGGTGAAAACCATAAATAATGGAATTTTTAGAAATATCTGAAAAGTCGGTAGGAATTAACAGCCTTTTCATAATTACCTGGTTTAAATAATGAAATAATTACATTTTTTGTGCCAAAATCCCAAGTTATAAAGCTAATACATTTTCAGGATAATGTCAAGGTGAGAATTTTTTATTATTGTTCAGATAGTTAATTCAAATTAACTATTCAGGTTGTTTAGACTGTAGGCTGTCAGAAAATTAGAAAATCCAAATCAATTGACACATTAATTTTTATGAATCCCAAAATAATTAATCGCTTTAAAAAGTATTTCTTTGACCTAATGTCTTTATTCAGTTTACCTGAATTATTACAAACTATCATTTTATCGGTAACTTCAAATGCTCTGAACTTATTATGGTCTCGCATGATTCTTCCAACAGCCTGATAGTCTGTAGCCTATTTGCCTGTTTAGTTACAAATACTGCAAATAAACTTTTTTAATTCCTTCTTCAAGGTTAATTTTCTCTTTCCATCCAAGCGATTTAAGTTTGCTTACATCAAGTAATTTTTGTTTGGTTCCGTCAGGTTTTGAAGTATCCCATGTTATTGTTCCTTCAAACCCGATAATTTTTTTAATTTTTTCTGCAAGTTCACGAATAGTAAGATCTGTTCCCGTACCAATATTGATATGGGTATTAATAATTACCTGCTGTTGAAAATTTGCAGATAGAGCACTTTTTGCAATTTCATTAAAATCGATATTTTCCATCAGGAACACACATGCATCGGCCATATCATCGGAGTATAAAAATTCACGCCTTGGTGTACCGCTCCCCCAAAGCAATAAATTAACCCCGGTATCATTTTTTACAATTCCATATTTTGAAAATAATTCCAATATTTTATTGTCGGGAGTTGAACCATTATTGCCTTCAATCGGCCTTTTCATTAAATCGATACTTATTGCAGTCCAATCATTATTCATAAAAGCTTTTGCCAGATGTATCTTTCGAATGATTGCAGGCAATACATGCGATTTTTCCAAATCGTAATTATCATTCGGTCCATAAAGATTGGTAGGCATTACAGAAATAAAATTTGTACCATATTGAATGTTGTATGATTCAATCATTTTTATCCCTGCAATCTTTGCAATGGCGTATGGTTCATTGGTATATTCCAGTTCTGAGGTAAGCAAACAATCTTCTTTCAAGGGTTGAGGGGCATTTTTAGGATAAATGCACGAACTTCCAAGAAATAATAACTTTTTTACATCCGTAATATAAGCACTGTGTATAATATTATTCTGTATCTGAAGGTTTTCGTAAATGAATTGTGCCCGGAAAGTATTATTTGCCAATATACCACCTACCTTTGCCGCTGCAAGAAATACATATTCGGGTTTTTCAGTTTGAAAAAATTTCAACGTATCGTTTTGATCAAGCAGGTTTAATTCATCGATAGACCTTCCGATAATATTATTATAACCTTTTTCTTCTAATTTTCGGGCAAGAGCGCTTCCTACAAGTCCTAAATGTCCGGCAATATAAATTTTTGAATTTTTTTCCATTAATTTTTTTATTTAGAAATCTTTTCCCAGTCGGCTTTAACCATTATTTTCACCAACTCATTAAAAGTTATTTTGGGTTTCCATCCTAAAATCTCTTTTGCCTTTGAATAATCGCCTATGAGTTGTTCGACTTCTGTCGGCCTGAAATAAGTCGGATCGACTTCAACTAATATTTTGCCATTTGTGCTGTCGACTCCTTTTTCAGCAATACCCTTGCCTTTCCATTCTAAATTAATACCCAATTCACCAAAAGCCAATTCGGTAAATTCCCGAACTGAATGATTTTCATTCGTAGCAATTACAAAATCGTCCGGTGTTTTCTGCTGAAGCATTAACCACATTGCTTCCACAAATTCAGGAGCATAACCCCAATCACGCTTGGCATCGAGATTTCCAAGAAAGAGCTTTTCCTGCAAACCGGCTTTAATCTTAGATGCTCCGATAGTAATTTTACGGGTTACAAATGTTTCACCACGACGGGGCGATTCATGATTGAACAAAATTCCGTTGCATGCAAAAAGATTGTATGCTTCACGATAATTTATTATAATCCAATATCCATATAATTTTGCCACTCCATAAGGACTTCGTGGATAAAAGGGTGTCGTTTCTTTTTGCGGAACTTCCTGTACTTTTCCATATAATTCACTTGTAGAAGCCTGATAAAATTTAGTATTTATTCCCGTTTCCTTAATGCCGTCTAAAAACCTGAGAGTGCCAATTCCATCTACTTCAGCAGTATATTCCGGTACTTCAAAAGATACTTTTACATGACTTTGGGCTGCCAGGTTATAAATTTCGTCAGGTTTAATTTTCTCCAGTATTCTATTGAGGTTGCTGGAATCCGTAAGGTCGCCATAATGCAGAAATAATCTGACATCTTTGTTATGGGGATCTTTATAAAGATGATCTATCCGGCCTGTATTAAATGAAGAAGCACGACGGATTATTCCATGCACTTCATAGCCCTTTCCCAAAAGCAATTCAGCCAGGTATGAACCATCCTGACCTGTGATACCTGTTATTAATGCTTTTTTTGACATATTGAGTTTAATTATAATTCAATTAGTATAATTTTCATTAAAGATAAAAAAGCCTGACAAAAAAAGTCAGGCAATTTTGTTTAAAATTAAAAATCAACATTATAATCCAAATTCTTTCTTTAAGACCTCAATATAATTCAGTTCTTCCCAACCGAAGAATTTTACTTTTTTGAAAATCTTTTCGTGCCCGTTATCTTGTTTTGTATAAGTATCTTTGTCCTTATAATAAACTTCAATTTCTTCCTCGAAACTGTCGCGGCCAAAGTGACCGTATGATGCTGTTTCAAGAAAAATAGGATTTTTAAGACCTAAACGTTTCACAATTGCAAATGGACGAAGGTCGAATATTTTTGCTATTTTTTCTGCAATCTGACTGTCATTGAGTTTTCCTTTCGAAGTTCCGTAGGTATTAACAAAAATGCTTACCGGTTGAGCAACACCGATAGCATAAGCAACCTGAACCAATACTTCATTGGCAATTCCGGCAGCCACAATATTTTTAGCTATATGACGCGCGGCATAGGCAGCTGAACGATCCACTTTTGAAGAATCTTTTCCTGAAAAAGCACCACCGCCATGAGCGCCTTTCCCACCGTATGTGTCAACGATAATTTTTCTACCAGTAAGGCCAGTATCGCCATGTGGTCCACCTATTACAAATTTCCCGGTAGGATTTACATGAAGAATATATTTGTTATCGAAAAGTTTTTGAATGCTTGAAGGCAATTGTTTTAATATTCTCGGAATAAGAATATTTTTTACATCTTCTTTTATTTTGTCCTGCATTTTCTTTTCAGCCTCCTTTTTTGATTCGGGATGATCGGTTACCGGAAGGACAAACTCATCATGCTGCGTTGAAATAACAATAGTGTGAACCCGAAGTGGTTTTTTATCATCGCCATATTCAATGGTGACCTGCGATTTTGAATCGGGGCGTAGGTAAGTCATTTCTTTAACTTCACGACGAATTTTGGCCAGCTCTCTTAAAAGCAGATGTGATAAGTCGAGCGAAAGAGGCATGTAATTTTCTGTTTCGCTGGTTGCATAACCGAACATCATACCCTGGTCTCCGGCTCCCTGATCTTCTTCGCTGGTTCGGACAACTCCCTGGTTAATATCAGGGCTTTGTTCATGGATGCTTGAAATAACCCCGCACGAATTGCTTTCAAACATATATTCGCCTTTGTTGTAGCCAATACGATCAATTACATTTCTGGCGACTTGCTGAACATCGACATAACCTTCGGTTTTCACTTCTCCTCCTAAAACAACCAATCCGGTAGTACAAAGAGTTTCACATGCAACCTTCGAATTTGGGTCGGAACGCAAAAATTCATCGAGCAGTGCGTCGGAAATCTGATCGGCCACCTTATCCGGATGGCCTTCGGAAACTGATTCAGACGTGAATAAATAAGCCATAATTTCTATTTTAAATTGTTTAACATTTCCCGCAAATGCGGCATAACCAAATAATAACAGAACTTTAAAAAAGTTGTTCTTAAATTCTGTAAATAAAAATTGGGGAAAATTTGATTTTGATTACAAGAGGCAGGCGCTTTTTAGCACGTCTGTCGTTTTAGCATTTTTTTCAGTGGTTGCAATCGGACTCAAATCTTTCCACAAAATTTGGTTGCCAAAAATAATATTATTTTCTGTAATTACAAATGGTATTTTGTTATAAAATAAAAAAGGAATCAACTAATTGATAATTCCTTTGTGTTTTTTTAAAATAACCGTTTACAACATTTTATGAAATACCCTGAACTTTTTAATTTCATATGCTCCGTATCTGTCGAATTCAGCCATCATTTCTTTATTTTGTTCCGTAACAACATGGGTATCTATAAATTTTATCCCGGCTTTTTTAGCAGATTCGAAAGTTTTTAAAGCCAGAAAAACATCTAAACCCTTTTTTTGGTACGCAGGCCTGACAGCTCCCAACATAGGATTTAATATATCTGAATGGTGCAATGCATAAAGTATATAAAATAACCCAAATGGGAATAACCTGCCTTTTGATTTTTGTACGCCCCGATAAAAATTGGGCAAACATACTATGAATGCAACAACCTCATCGTCTTTGGCAATAATTTTTACAAACTTGGGATCAAGTACAGGCAGATACTGATTAGCAAAATCACGCATTCTTTTATCATCCATTGGCATGAAACCATAAATTTCGCTATACGATTCATTAACCAGGCTCAAAACAGGAACTATAAATTTCTTTATTTGTTTGCGTGAAGTAAATTCGAGAAACTGAAGATCGGTTCTTGAAGTTATTCTTTGATAAACCCGCTGATAAACTTCGGGCAATTCAAAATTTAATGGTAACCTGGTAATGGATGCATCAATTTCTTTTTCATATCCTTCTTTAACGAGGAATTCGGGCATATATTCAAAATTGCATGCACTGTCGATAACCGGTTCAAATTCGAATCCCTTTATAAGAAATCCCTGGACATCCATATCAGAAAAACCAAAGGGGCCGATAATTTTATTCATGCTATGCTGCCTGGCCCATTTTTCTATTTCACTTATCAATGCATGGAATACTTCAGGATCGTTATAACATTCCATATAACCAAAACGGGCGTTCTTAAAATTTGAAACTTCATTATGATGATTATTGATAATCCCCATAATACGACCAACAGCTTTGTTGTTCTTATAAGCAAGAACCTGGTAATAATCACATCCCCGGAATGACAGATTTTTTTTCGGATCGAAAAATTTTATTTCGTCTACATAAATTGGTGGCATCCAAGTCTTATGCCCTTTATGAATTTTCTCGGGTAAATAGACAAATTCTTTAAACTCTTTGCTTGTTTTAACTTCTTTAAGCGTAATTTCCATAAATTTTTTTATTGAGTTAGAATAATAAGAGTTTTACAAAAAATATTACTGAAAGATAAATTTTTTTTTATTAAAAATAAAATATAGTTATTCACAGAACAATTCAAAATATTTGAATTATTAATTACCCTTGGTCAAATCCCTGAAAGATTCTTCAAGACTTTTTTCTTTTTTTTGCATTGAAAGAACTACCAATTGATTTTGTACAGCAAATTCAAATATCTGTTGTCTTAAATCTATATCTGCAGCGGTTTCAATGAGCCATAAGTTATTTTGAAGTTTAATTAAATTATCGATTCCAATAATTGTTTTCAATGAATTTTCTTCCACTATGGTATTAAATTCAACCACAATGGTTTGTTTTTGTGATGAATGTGAATATATTTCTGCAGTTTTATCATCGGCAACAATTTCACCTTTATTAATTATAATGGTTCGCTGGCATATGGCTTCAACCTCCTGAAGAATATGCGTAGAAAGCAAAATAGTTTTGTCCCGCCCGGCTTCTTTTATCAGATCCCGGATTTCGACAATTTGATTGGGATCAAGACCCGACGTGGGTTCATCGAGTATCAATACAGATGGATTATGAATGAGCGCTTGTGCCAATCCTACCCTTTGACGAAATCCTTTTGATAAAGCGCCAATCCGCTTATGCATTTCCGGCTCAAGTCCTGTAAGTTGTATCATATCATTAACCCTTTCGATTGTACTTTTTCCTAATTTATAAAAACCTGCAACAAAATGCAAATATTCTTTAACGTACATATTCAAATAAAGAGGATTGTTCTCAGGTAAATATCCTATGGATTGTTTCACTTCTAAAGGGTTTTCCAGAACATTTTTGCCATTTACTGTAACAGTTCCTTCAGTTTGGGGAATAAATCCTGTAATTATTTTCATAAGAGTTGATTTCCCTGCACCGTTGGGACCAATAAAACCTGCAATTTCCCCCGAATGAATTTCAAAGGATACTTTTTTAAGAGCTGCCTGCTTTCCGTAAAATTTAGTTACTTCCTCAACTTTGATAGACATATTATAAATAATTTGTAATCCGCAAATTTATCTGAAAGTTTGTATGAAAACTAAAAGTGGGAATTTTAAATTATTGATTTATTTTAAATAAATTGAGTACCTCAATTAAATTAAGGGTAAACTGCCTTAAACATGTAATAAGTTTATAAATATTAGTCTGCTTTTTTAATTATCATTAATAATTTTAAAATGACAACCATTAAAGTAATATCCGGATTTATTATATTTTCAATAATAATAATTTTTTCTTTTAAAATTAATACTCATTCTTTGAGATTAAATCATTCAATTCCTTCATGCCAGGAGTTAAAAGATTCATCGGCAACTTTTTCAGATGGTTTATTTATCGGGATATCAAGGTCACGTTATGTTTCCGAGCCTTATTATGGGAAAGTGAAAGTAAAAATTCAAAATGGCAAATTTAAAACCGTTGATTTTATAATTTTTGATTCAACAAATCATGAGATTTTCGATAATAAGTATGAAAAACATTTTATCGGGAACACCCTTTACATTCAACAATGCCGAAACGATTGGAATGGAGTACGGACCTATCCTCACAGATTATTAGAAACACTGAATCTGGAAAAAGTCGATGCAATAAGCGGGGCAACCTGGTCGTACAATATTTTTAAAGCTGCAACGCTGGAAGCATTAGTTAAGGCAAATAAAATCAAAAAGTAAAAGCAGAAAACTTAAAAATAATTATTTTCCCTATTGCCCGAACATGAATTGCCCCATTGATGCGAAGTTTGAACGCGGATTGACTACCATTACAGGTATTTTGGCGCTATTGGCAATGATATATTGCTCACGGGTCCCAAAAATAAAATCGAGGAAATTAATATTTTTTGTGGTAACGATTAAAATTAAATCGGCATTATTTTCCTGGGCAAATTTTATTATCTCTTTACCAAATTCACCTTTCGGTGCAGTATGTATTTCATAATCGAGGCTGTTCTGAATTAAAAACCGAATGGCAAAATTTAAGTTGATGTTTACCTTTTTTTGTAGCGAAGGGTCGGTTACAGGGTATTTCACAAGATGCACTTTTGAATTAAAATATTTACCAAGGAAAATAGCCCAGTAAAGTTTTTCTTTATTTTCGCTCCTGAAATCGATTGGAAATACAATATTTGATAATTTTTCTTCAGTACGTGGTTTATCCTGAACGATAACAAACGGTACCTTGGAACCTAATAAGACTTTTAGCGCATAACTGCCGGTAAATTTTTGAATTCCTTTAATTCCATGGGTTCCCATAATTACCATATTTGCTTTAGTATCGGAAGCATAAGTTGAAATGGTTGTAAATATGCTTCCTTCCATAACTTTTATTGCAGGTTTAATACCATATTTTCTTAATGCCTCTAAGGAAGCTTTTTCAAGTTCGACCTCTTTAGCGGCAATTTTTTCTTCTTTATCTACAATGTGCAAAAGTTCTATATTCTTATTCAAAGTCCGGGCAATTCTCTCACCATGATCCAGGGCATATTCAGCTACATCAGAAAAATCCCAGGGGATAATTATCTTTTTATTATCTTTTTCCATTGACTTCTAAAATTTAATAAAGGTATCTTTAAATTATAAATTTAAGATATTTTGAACATTTAAAAAAGTTCAAAATAATTTATTAAATAAGAATCTCTTTTAATGAAACAAAAAGATTCAAATGAGTAGCACTCCTCCTACTAAAAAAAATCCAATCAAAAAACCCGAATAGATTTGTTCAGGAGTATGTGCATTTAAACGTAATCGGGCAAATCCTGTTAATCCCGCTATAATGATGGAAATAATAAGCAATAAGGATATATTGGCATTAAGCCGGAAAAACATTGCTATTATTAATCCCGTTAATCCGCCTGCACCTAAAAGATGCGAGCTTATTTTCCACCATGAAGTAATTACTGTATTCAACAAAACGCATGAAGCAGATGCCAAAACAAACAAATTGATAAATGGGATAGGAATTTTTTGCATGATATAAAATGTACAGAAATATAAAAAACTAATAATTATTAAAGGTGCCAGGCGTTGTGAAGGATTATCAATTTCAATATTGCTGATAATTTTAAAAAAAAGAAAAAATGGGATAATACTAATTGGAATAACAAAGGTGCCGGCAAAAATTACAACAAAAATCAATCTTTTTCCTTCAAATGGGATAAAAGACAAATAAGTACCAGACCAAAAAATCATAAGAATCCCTATGGTTGGCATCAGCAAAGGGTGGAAGAGAACAGAAATTAATTTTGCAATATTTTCAGATATTTTCATGTTTTTTATTTTAATGCAATTCTTTTCTTAAACGTGCCACGGGAATTCCTAATTTTTCCCGGTATTTGGCAACCGTTCTTCGTGCAATGAGATATCCCTTTTCTTTAAGAATTTCTACTAATTGATCATCGGTAACAGGTTTTCTTTTTTCTTCAGCATCAATGCATTCTTCAAGTATTTTTTTTATTTCACGGGTTGAAACTTCTTCTCCGGCCTCATTTTGCATCCCTTCAGAAAAAAAATATTTCAATGGAATAATCCCAAAAGGAGTTTGAATATATTTGCTGTTTGCTACCCTCGAAATAGTGGATATATCAAGCCCTGTTGCATCGGCAATATCTTTGAGGATCATCGGTTTTAGTTTTTTCTCATCGCCATCGATAAAATATTCTGCCTGGTATTGAAGAATGGTGTTCATGGTCAGCATCAGTGTATTTTGCCTTTGTTTTATTGCCTCGATAAACCAACGGGCTGAATCCAGTTTCTGCTTAACAAAATTTACAAGTTCTTTTTGTTGTCTTGTGCTGCCTTCCTTATTTAAATTATAAGTATCAATCATACTGGCATAAGATCTGCTAATCCTTAATTCGGGAATATTCCTGGAATTTAAAGTTAATAATGGAATACCGTCTTTATATTCGAGAATAAAATCGGGAGTTACCTGATCGGCAACCCTGTTAAAAGGATCGTTAAAAACACTTCCGGGTTTGGGGTTCAGTTTTAATATTTCATCAATTGCTAATTTCAAGTCATCATCTGAAATATTTAAACGGTTGGAAATTTTATCATAATGCTTGCGGGTAAATTCTTCAAAATGATTTTTAATGATTTTTTTGGCAAGTTGAACGTGTGGTATACTTAAATCTTTTTCTTCAATTTGAAGTAAAAGACATTCACGCAAGTCACGTGCCCCGATACCTGTAGGTTCAAATTCCTGGACCATTCTTAATAATTCAATAAGCTCCGCTTCATTGGTCTGAATATTTTGAAGAAATGCAATATCATCTGCAACAGCATCCAGGCGCCGGCGCAAATATCCATCATCATCGATATTTCCAATTAAAAAAGAAGCTAAAAAAATTTGCCTGTCATTCAACTGGAGTTCGCCTAACTGGTTTTCTAAATATTCATGAAAAGAGGAGCCTCCTGAAAAAGGAATTTCCGGTCGTTTTTCGTCCCGGGAATAATTGCCGGAAACTAATTTATAGGAAGGAATATATTCGTCTTCATTGATGTAATCTTCAAGAGAAAATTCATCGGAATTTTCTTCTTCAGGACCATTTTCATCCGTTTCGAGTTCAATTGTTTCAGATTCTTCAGTAGGGCCTTCCTCCAGGATAGGATTTGCCTCCAGTTCTTCTTTAACCCTTTGCTCAAGCCTAATTGAAGGCAACTCCAACAATTTGATCATTTGAATTTGTTGAGGAGAAAGTTTTTGTTGAAGTTTTTGTTGTAATTTTTGCTTAAGCATAATTATTGAAAAAACTAAAATTCAGCATTTTTGGGTGTACGTGGAAAGGGAATTACATCACGGATATTCGACATTCCTGTTATAAACAAAATAAACCGTTCGAATCCCAATCCAAATCCGCTATGAGGAGCTGTTCCAAATTTACGGGTATCCAGGTACCACCAAAGATCTTTCATTGGCATTTTCATTTCCACAATTCGCCGATACAATTTATCATAATCCTCCTCCCGTTGTGAACCACCAATAATTTCACCAATTTTAGGAAATAATACATCCATTGCACGAACAGTTTTCCCGTCATCGTTTTGCTTCATATAAAATGCTTTAATGTCTTTTGGATAATTGGTTAAAATCACCGGTTTTTTAAAATGCTTTTCCACAAGATAACGCTCGTGTTCTGCCTGAAGATCGATTCCCCATTTCACCGGAAATTCAAATTTCTGACCAGATTCTTTTAGAATTTCAATACCTTCTGAATAAGATAATCTTACAAACTCATTATTTATAACAAATTTTAGCCTGTCTAAAAGTTCCTTATCATACATATTATCCAGGAATTCAAGATCATCGATGCAATGTTCTATGGCATAATTAATGAGGTATTTTAAAAATCCCTCTGCAAGATCCATGTTGTCTTTAATTTCATAAAATGCCATTTCAGGTTCAATCATCCAGAATTCAGCCAGATGGCGGGGAGTATTTGAATTCTCGGCCCTGAAGGTCGGGCCAAAAGTATAAACGGAACCCAATGCCAATGCACCCAATTCTCCCTCGAGTTGCCCCGATACGGTAAGGCTTGTTTCTTTTCCAAAAAAATCCTGGTTATAATCAATTTTACCATCACCATTTTTAGGCAACTCATCCATGTTTAAGGTCGTGACCCTGAACATGGCACCGGCGCCTTCGCAGTCGGAACCGGTAATAATGGGAGTATGCATATAATAAAAACCGTTATCGTTAAAGTATTTGTGAATCGCAAAAGACATGGCATGCCTGATTCGAAGAATGCATCCAAAAGTATTGGTGCGTGGACGCAAATGAGCTATTTCGCGAATGAATTCCAGTGTGTGTCCTTTTTTTTGTAATGGATAAGAATCTGTATCAGCTGAGCCGTAAATTGTTATATTTTTTGCGGTAATTTCCACTTTCTGTCCTTGACCCATTGATTCTACAAGTATTCCAGTAACAGCAATACACGAACCAGTAGTAACTGGTTTTAACGAGTCATCTGAAATAATATTCAGATCAACTACAATTTGAATATGGTGAACTATTGAACCGTCATTGAGAGCAATAAACTGAACATTTTTATTGCCCCTTCTTGTGCGGACCCAACCTTTTACAAGTACCTCTTTTCCAAATTCAGTAGACCCGAGCAACTCTTTAACCAAACTTCTTTTTAATTCCATTATTATACTTTAAAACATTAGCTTAACTGCAAAAATACAATTTTTAACGCATAATTCATTCTCTAATCATTCGGTATATCGATTAAAGATTCATTATCGGTAGATTACTACTGAAATAAATTCGGAATTAGATATTATTATTGTGAACGGATAACAAAATTCAAATTAAAGAAAAGGAATATTGAATGTATGTGAAGATGGGCTTGAATAAAGAGATTAAGAGTATCGAGCGTCTGAAGATGCGCTCGAACAAAGGTAGCCAGGCAGGCGAGCTCGGACAAAAGATAATTAAAGTTTCACTTATTCTATATATTCCCACGAAAGAGGAGTTCCTTTTTCCAGATATGTACTTCGGTTCATTGATAAAAATGATTATCAATTCAACAATGAATAAAAATGAAGGAAGTTTGAAATATTTTTCAGAAAAACTAAATTTGTTACACCTTATATTTATATAGCCAACAATATGAAATCTTTATTTCGATATACAATTATTTTTATTTTCCTGGTCTCTTCTGCATGTAATCCTTATAAAAATAAGGTAAATGAAATATTAGAGAATGCCGGAAGCAATAGGGTTGAATTAGAAAAAGTAATCAATCATTATAAGACAACAGGAGAAAAGGAAAAACTTAAAGCAGCCTATTTTCTTATTGGGAATATGGAGCATAAATATGGCCGTTATGGTGATTTTCCAAAGTATTACTTTCCTGTTTTCAAAAGCCTACATATATTGTATGACAATAAAACAGACCAGGATACAATTAATAAAATTATTAAACACCAGTGGGATTCTATTGAAAAGGTTGTAGGTCCGATTACTTATGAAAATTATAAACCTTATCGCGATTTTAATGTAATAACAGCCAACTACCTATTTGAAAATATCGAATTTGCATTCAAAGCATGGAAAGAAAAACCCTGGGCGAAGCATTTAAGTTTTAATCAGTTTTGTGAATTTATCCTGCCTTACAGGGTTTATGATGAACCTCTTCAGTTATACCGGAAATATTTTTATAACAGTTTTAATTGGCTGGAGAATTCGTTAAAAAACAAGAGTGATCCGATTGAAGCATGTCTTGTATTAAATAAATATCTGGCAAAAAGATTTGTGTTTTGCAGTAAACTCGATCGATGCCCTATGCCTGGTGTTAACGATATGTATGATCTTAACGGGGGAATTTGTGAACATCGTTATTATTTATTAGCAACCATTATGCGTTCGGTCGGAATACCGGTCGGTATTGAGAACACGCCCCAACGTAATGACGAAGCCGGGGGTCATTCTTGGATGGTATTAATCGACTCAAAAGGCACATCGAGGTTTTTTAATGGCGGAGAGCCCGATGTTACCTTTCCCGATACTCTCTATGATCCTATTGGGAAGGGCTACACAACTAAAGTATACAGGTCCACCTATTCTGAACAAAGAAACTTGTTACCTTATAAAATTCCTCCAATAGATATTCCCGATTACTTTAAAAATAGTAATATAAAAGATGTTACAAGCGAATATCAATTTACACAGACAACCGTGAAATTTGACCTGACTATTAAACCGACAGATGAAATAAAGTATGCTTTTCTTTGTTGTTTTGGTTATTCCTATCAGATTATACCCGTTGCATACACAAAGCCTTTTTGGAATTCAGCCAAATTTAAACATGCAGGTACAAATTGCGCTTATTTTCCTGCCTATTATTCAGATAACAGTTACATTATTGCTGGCAACCCAGTTTATATTTCAAAGAAAGGAAAACCGGAGCCATTGACTCCCAAGACTTCAAAACTTGAAACTGTAAAGCTTACACGAAAATTTTATGCCCAGCAATATCTTTTTCGGATGAATGATTTTGCTAAATCGATGCTTGGCGCAAAGCTGCAGGCATCTGATGACAAGGATTTTAATAACCCTTTTACGATTTTCACCATTGATTCATTGTATTTCCATTTTGTCGAGAAAGAGGTGAAAATGATAAAACCCTATCGATATTATCGGTATTTGTCATCTGATACAGGAACCGTAAGGATTGCCGAAGTGGACTTTGTAGTCCCGGGTCTGGAATACAAACCTGACAAGCACAAAACGTTCAAGGTTTTCGGTTATGCCCTAAAAGACACAATAAACCATTATAAGGCAATTTTTGAGAATGCATTTGACGGTAATGTGGCTTCAAACTTCAATGCCCTTCCCGGTTCATGGGTTGCCATTGATTACGGTAAGCCTGTCTCTATTTCGAAAGTCCGCTTTTTGGTCAGGAATGACCTAAATGTTATTGAAATTGGAGATGAGTATGAACTGCTTTATTTCGATATGAATTGGCTTAGTCTTGGTAAGCAGGTGGCCGATAAAAACTACCTTATATATAATAATGTACCGGAAAATGCTTTGTTGCTTTTAAGAGATTTGACCAAAGGACGAGAGGAAAGAATTTTTATATATAGGTATGGAAAACAGGTTTGGTTATAATAAAAAAACTTTAACCTTACAGCATTTTAATTGATTGATAATTTTTCTTAATTCTACTGAATTAGTTCATCACAAAGAATATTTTATAAAATATTCTTTGTGAATTGAAAATAAAAATCAAAAATAATTCCAATTTTAATGTTTTAATTTTGGAAAGATGAAAGGCATTATAAGCATAAAGCACTGGAAAGCAATTCTATTTTCTATTACTTTCATAAGTTCGTTTGTTATTTCAAAACAATACACCGATCCGTTTATTGTACCTAAGAATTTTTTTCTTTTCTTTTCGGCAGGAATATTTCTTCTTATTATGTGCATTATCATGTATAGTAGAAAAGAAACCATATTGTTCTCGTGGCTTGATGTTGCTATTGCTGCTTTTTTATTTTGGGGCTTTTTATCGCTTTTGTTTTCAACGGAAATGACCATCGATAACAGCAAATTTTATATTTATGCCTGCTGTACCGGTTTATATTTTTCCCTGAAACCTGTGGTTGAAATAAGGAAAAAGGTTCCCGGCAACCCGCTGGATACTATAGTAAATATTTTATTGATCATTGGAATTGTCCAGGTATCCTGGGGGTTTTTGCAATATTTTCATATTGCTCCGAATATACAAAAGGAATTCAGGATTGGCGGATCTTTCGGTAACCCGGGACAATATACGAACTTCCTGGTCCCTGTTTTTGCATTTGCTTTGAGCAGTTATTTGTTCTCCGAAAAAAATAAAAAATTGTCTTTTGTTTCCGCATTGGCCATTTTGGCTATTTTACCTTTTACCCAGGCGCGCGCTGCATGGATTGCTACTTTATTGATTATAATTTACCTTACTGAAAAGAAATACGGGTACATCAGAAAATTTTGGAAAGGATTGCGTTATATTGCCCTTAAAATAATAATTATATTCATTATAACAGGTATCCTTTTTCCGGTTACAATTTATTTGTACCAGTTAAAGAAAAATTCATCGTCGGGGAGGCTTTTTATCTGGCAAACATCTTTGGAAATGATAAAAGATAAGCCCTTGACAGGTTTTGGTTTCGACAGGTTTGCCGCGGCACACAACGATTACCAGGCAAAATATTTTGAAAAACATCCTGATGATACTGCCAAAGCCGAAATTGCCGACGGAGTAAATTATGCCTTCAATGAATTTATACAGGCGGCAGCGGAAACAGGAATATTGGGAGCAATTTTATTGATTTCGATTTTTATAATTGCTTTTACCGGAAAACCCAAAGAGGCAATAATCAAAGATATGACCCATTACTATGGTGCAAAAGCTGCGCTTACAGCATTATTTATAAGCTCACTGGTATCCTACCCTTTTCACATAGTCCCATCAACGGTAATATTCTTTTTTTCATTAGGGGTTATTAACCTGCAATCCAACTACAAGACTTTTCAAATTAGCACCATTGACCGGTCGAGAAAACTGATTGCGATAACAGGAATTGTTTTGATTTCTGTATTTCTAATTATTAAATATCAGCGCAATAAAGCCGAACGCCAATGGTTAACAGCCTTCAAATATATGCGCGAAAACCGAATGGATGAGGCCTATTCACTCTATCAGGATTTATACCCGGATTTGAAAAACAGCCAGTATTTTCTTTTTAATTATGGCGCAGAACTTTCTCTGATGAAACGCTACAGCGAAAGCATCAGGATATTAAAAGAGGCTGAACCGAGGTTAGACGATTCAGATTTTTACATTTACCTGGCCAGCAGTTATGAAAATTCAGGAAACATAAAAGAGGCTGAGGCCGGTTATAACAAAGCAATGTGCATAATGCCTGCTAAATTATTTCCGCGATACAGGCTTGTAGGTATTTACTTAAAAACCGACAGAAAGATGGATGCTGTTGAAATGGCCAAAAAAATAATGAGCATGAAAGTAAAAATACAATCGCCGACAACCGATGCTATAAGGCAGGAAATGGCAGATTTTTTAAAAAAGGAAAATAGTTGATTGTTTTGGTAAATTTTTGGATTTAATTTGTACCCGGGTTTTTGTCGTTATAATTCATTGAAAAGTTATTAATCCGTCAGTTATATTTTATTGAATTAAGGATTGAAAATCAGGACCTGTTCAAAAAGTAAGATCGTATTGATCAAAATATTGATGAAAATAAAAATGAAAAGACTGAAAAATAGTGGTTTTTGATCTTTTACTTTTTGGACTAATTGAAACGATTTCATAGATGTATTAATTTAAATAGATTGAGTCAAGCTATTAAATTATGTAGTTAAGTTCTTTGAATTTCAATCATATTTGTTCTTTTTTCTTGATAAAAAAGAACTAAAAAAATCAAGAAAAAATGAAGCTTCGGCGCACAAAGCAAGCGTGCCCTCGCCATTTTTTCTGTTCAACGCACTTTGAAGCTGTAAACTTCATAAAGATTAAAATTGAGTGAGGGTTGACCATGTACAAAAGAAATGAGCAATTTTCTATTCCAAATAAAACCTGAGTGTTAACTTTTAATCATCATAAACAATGAAAAACATTAAGTTAAAATCGTTCACATTGACCGAATTACTTGTAGTCTTGGTAATTATAGGGATTCTTGTTCTGCTGGCTCTTCCCAGGTTAATGCCGTTAATTTCAAGAGCCAAAAGTACGGAGGCGCAGCTTCAATTAGGTCATGTGTACACTTTAGAAACCAGTTACTTTTATCTTCATTCGAAATATTCAAACGACCTCGATGAAATTGGTTTCGAACAGGAAAAGCTTGTGACCGATGGCGGACAGGCGAATTATAAGATAGAAATAATTGAAGCTACAGCAACGGCTTTTAAAGTCAGGGCTACAGCCGTGGTCGATTTTAATAAAGATGGAAAGTTCAATGTGTGGGAAATTGACCAGGACAAAAAACTGGTTGAAGTAACCAGGGACTAGTAATGTCATTAGTTTATCCTATCTTTTTTATTGTCCTGTTTTTGATTTCGTACCAGGATTTTAAATCCCGCGAAGTTTCATTGACTTTATATTTACTATCCATAATAATAGCCGGCTTCATAGGGTTTAGCAATAATGAAAAAATATTTTTTTTAAAGCTTATGGTCGTAAATTTCAGTATTATCGGTTTTACGTCCATATTGTTGGTGCTTTATTTATTTATCAGGAATGGGTTAAAAATTTCATTTTTCAATTTTGTAGGGAAAGGCGATTTACTGTTTTTTGTAACAATAGCACTTTCATTTTCACCATTTAATTTTATTATATTTCAGATTTGTAGTTTTTTATTAATATTGTTTATTAATTTTATTCTTAATCAAATAAAAGGTTTTTATATTTCTGTGCCCCTGGCAGGCTATCAGGCTTTGTTTTTAGTTATTGCAATTATAACAGAACCCTTATTAAAAAGCTATTCACGATTTGATGAACCATTTTTCCTGGGATTGCTAAACTGATGGAAACTCTTGATTATATTGAAGTGCCTACTAATCTGCAGCAACTGCTTAGCTCAAACCAGGCGTGGCATTATAACATAGTCCCTCTTTCGGATAGCAAAGATGAAATTTCTTTTTACATTTCAAATGATTTGCCTTCAACAGATATTGTAAATGAATTAGAACTTTTTTTTGGGAAAAAAGTAAGGCTTATACCGGCATCAGGCGCCTTAATAAATAAAACCCTGAGTATCTATTACCGGCGAAGCAATAAAAACAGGACAGAAAGCAACATAAAACTGACTTCGGCTTTTTCCGACGATTTTCTGATCAACCTAATTTCCGAAGCAAATTCGATTGGGAGCAGCGACATACACATTGAAATATATGAGGAAAAATGCCGCATCCGCATGCGTATTGACGGAAAGCTCATTGAACGTTTAATATTAAACCCCGATGAATATCCGGCATTAATAAATAAAATTAAGATAAAAGCAAATCTTGATATTTCAGAAAAGAGGTTGCCACAGGATGGCCGTATTTTTTTTCAGCACGACAATTATAAATTCGATATCCGTATTTCGATATTGCCAGGGCTTTATGGCGAAAAGGTGGTGATGCGATTGTTAAGCAAAGACACGACAAATATCGACATTGATGTTCTCGGTTTCGGT
>Ga0265323_10000292_pt1 | contig 28941 bp, 32 predicted proteins | sample 41225metaG_FD_193580 | JGI IMG/M metagenome (GOLD analysis project Ga0265323, IMG submission 193580) | Rhizosphere microbial communities from Carex aquatilis grown in University of Washington, Seatle, WA, United States - 4-12-25 metaG | ecosystem: Host-associated > Plants > Roots > Rhizosphere...
ATGAGGGCGCAAAGGTGGAATTCGAAGTGACGAAAGGGCCCAAAGGCCTGCAGGCGACCAACGTTACCACGGCCTGATCAGGTAAGTGCGCGGACCGGCCGCCGGCAGCGTCCGGTCCGCGTTTGACCGCAAATCCCAAACCTGGAGGTTTATGAGCAAAGAGGACTGCATCGAGGTCACTGGCACGGTATTGGAGAAGTTTCCGAGTGGATTGTTCAGTGTTCAACTGGAACACGAGCGCGTGGTCCTGGCTCATCTGGCGGGACGCCTGCGGCGCAATCGCATCCGCGTTCTGGCGGGCGACAAAGTGACCCTGGAGCTGTCGCCCTACGACCTCAGCAAGGGGCGTATTACTTTCCGGCACCGGTAGTACTCGTTTCATCCCTCAGTGAAGCCGCTGGCCGCCCGCGCTGTTTTTTGGCGCGCGGAAGCACATATTTTTCCCTCCCGATCTGTGATACTAGGAAAGGAACGGTGAACCGCCGGTTCAGGCCGGGCGCTGGGGTTTTGTGCTGCCTGGCGGCCAGGCTTCCGAACCGGTTCTCCACAGTGGCGATGCGATGAAGGAACAGGATCAGCCCCGGAACAAGCGCCGCCCTCCCATCGAGTACCCGTCTATAATGAAGGCAGAGGGAAGGGTGGAGAAACCCAAGGGCACTCAGAACCGATCGAGGAAACCCGCCGTGGACCCCGTCGAGGATCTAACAGCGATTCTATCGCAAAAGGTTGTGGGACAGCCGGCGGTGACGCGAGTCATCGTTCCCTACATCCAGATGTTTCAGGCCGGCCTGGCACCGGAAGGCCGTCCGGTGGGGGTTTTTCTGCTGCTGGGGCCGACCGGTACGGGTAAGACCAAGACGGTGGAGGCGCTGGCCGAAGTCCTCCATGGCAGCGAAAAGAACCTGCTCAAAGTGGACTGTGGCGAGTTCCAGATGGAGCACGAGGTGGCCAAGCTGATTGGCGCGCCTCCCGGCTACCTGGGCCACCGCGAAACCCAGCCCATGCTGACGCAGCAGAAGCTGACGGCGGTGACCAGCGAGAAGTGCAATCTGTCGCTGGTGCTGTTCGACGAAATCGAGAAAGCCGCGCCGTCGCTCACCCGCCTGCTGCTGGGCGTTCTGGACAAAGGCGTCCTGCGCCTGGGCGACAACTCTTCGGTCAATTTCGAGCACAGCCTGCTGTTCCTTACCAGCAACCTGGGCGCGCGCGAGATGATGAAGGAGATCAACCCGGATTTCGGCTTCCAGTCGGTACGGGGCCCGGAGCGCAGCGATCTCACCAATAAGCTGCAGAATATCGCCCTGGTGGCGGTGCGGAAGCGCTTTTCGCCGGAGTTCGTCAACCGGATCGACTGCATCATCACCTACCAGCCGCTTACGGCGGAATCGCTGTCGGCCATTCTGGACCACCACATCATCGACCTGCAGAACCATGTCAACACGCGGCTGGGGAGCCGCTCGTTCACCCTCGAGGTGCCGCCGGAGACGCGCCAGTTCCTGCTCGAAAAAGGGACCAGCGCGGAGTACGGCGCGCGCGAGCTGAACCGGACCATTCACCGCATGCTGACGCAGCCGCTGGCCACGCTGGTGGCGACCAACCAGGTGGCTCCGGGGGCGCGCGTGCTGGTGGAGGTTTCCGCGGACCGCGACTCGCTGGACATACGGAGCCAGGGGATGGCCGGCGTTCTGGCACCGTCGAATCCCACGGTGCTGCTGGTGGACGACAACCGCGACCTGCTGCGCTTCCTGGAGCGGTTGATGGCGGATGCCGGGTGGACGCTGTTGACCGCCGAGTCGGCCACCGAGGCGCGGCGCCTGGCCCTGGAGCACAAGCCCAACGCGGTGCTGCTGGATTACATGCTCCCGGACGGCAACGGCGTGGAACTGGGCGTGGAGTTGCTGCAGGCCATACCCAGCCTGCTGGTGATCATGATGACGGGCACGATTCTGCCTCCCGAGGAAGAAGGGCTGTGCGAGGAGCACAACTTCCCGGTGTTGCGCAAGCCGTTCCTGGCATCCGACGTGATGACCCAGATTCGCGGACGCCTGGCGCCGGCGACCGGGGCGCGGGGCTAATCTCCCAGAAACTTGCCGATCGGCCGCAACTCCTTGACGTTGTCGCACACCGCCTTCAGTCCGGCCGTCAGCGGGATGGCCAGCAGCAGCCCCGGGGCGTCCCACAGAAACCCCCACAGCAGGAGGGAAAACGTCACCACCAGGGGATTCAGGTGCACGCGCGAGCCCACCACTTTGGGATACAGCAGGTTGAGCGCCAGCAGGTGCAGCAGCGACACCGAAACCAGCACCAGCACGTAGGTGGAGACGGAGTTCTCCGGCAGGGCCGCGAACAGGGGCGGCAGCAGGGCCAGCGGCAAACCGATGTAGGGCACCAGGCTCAGGAAGCCGCTGAGCGGTCCCACCAGCGGAGCCAGAGGCAACCCCATCTGCCAGAACATCAGGGAGCTGATGACCGCCAGCAACAGACCCAGGAACGAGTTTCCCACCACGAAGGCGCGCACCATGTCGGCGATCCCCTGCAGGCTGCGCGCGGCCACCAGCCGGTCCTCGCCGTGAAAGAGCTGGAGGAAACTGCGGTTGATATGGTCGCGCCAGCTCAGCATGAAGTACACCAGGAAGGGGACGAACGATACCATGAGCAGGATTTCGTAAACCGAGGCCAGCCGCGCGGTGATGAACGCTCCAACCGAAGCCGGCTCGGTGTGCAGGCGCACCTCGAGGATTCCGTCCGGGCCGGGCGTGAGGCCCTGCGGCTGCGGGTTCCGGGGCGTCCGTTTCGACCTGGCGGCGGCCTCCTGCTGCGCCCGCACGCGCGCCTGTTCCTCGCGCACGCGCCCGGGGGCGAAGATCTCCAGCGTGCGGTCCTCGCCTGCCTTGACCCGCAGCGAGACCCCGTCGACGATGTCGCCGATGCGCTGCCCGTACCTGGGCAGATCCCCGTAGAGCACGGTGAGCTCTGAGTAGGCTCCCATGCCGATCACCCAGAGGCCCAGCAGCGCCACCGTGCACACCACGAAGGCGGCCAGGCTGCGCGGCAGGCGGAGGCGCATCAGCAGGGCCACGAACGGTTCCAGGATGAAGGCGATGGTGAGCGCCACCAGGATGGTGATGAACAGAGCCCGGCCGAAATACAGCAGGGCCACAGATACCCCCAGAGCGATGACGGTGAGGGCCAGGCGGTGCGTCTGGGTGACGGGGCGGGCGGTGCTGGTAGTGGGTGTAGTTGCCAGGGCCACTGCGGATGAACCTTTCCTCGAATGTAACATGCCCCGCCCTGCGGCTATAATGGAAATGCATTGACGTCCGCTACTGCCCGCATCCTCGCGCTGGACCTCGGCAAGAAGCGCATCGGCATGGCGATCAGCGATCCGCTCGGAATCACCGCTCAGGGACTTCCCAATCTGAACCGCGTCAACAAGCGCAGCGACCTGGCGGAACTGGACCGGCTGGCGCGCGAGCGGGAAGTGGGCCTGATCCTCATGGGCAATCCCAAAAACATGGGGGGCAGCGAGGGGCGCCAATCGCGGTGGGCGCGGGAGTTCGCCGGCGCCATCGAGGAGCGGATCGGCCTGCCGGTTAAGTTCTGGGACGAGCGGCTGACCAGCGTGGAAGCCGGCCGCGTGCTCCGGTCCAGCGGCATCAGCATCGAAAAGCGCGCGGCGGCCGTGGACCGTCTCTCGGCCGTGATCCTGCTGCAAAGCTACCTGGATTCGATCGCGCTGGGGAGGGTGGAATGAAACGCACCGTGCCCATTGCCCTGCTGCTCTTCCTGCTGGCGGCGGCGGCGGGAGTTTTCGGGCTGGCCCGGTTGACCGAGCCCTACCAGGGATTTCAGGGCGAGATCTTCGTGGATCTGCCGCGCGGCCTCTCCACCATCGCCATCGCCGGCCGCCTGACGGATGCCGGAGTGATTCGCTCCCGTTGGGAATACGTGGCTGCGCGGTTGGCCCGCCGGAGCCGTGCGCCCAAGGCGGGCGAATACCGCTTCGCGGGCGCGGCAACTCCCATGGACGTGTTCGACCGCATCGCGCGTGGCGACGCCTTCCGGTACAGCCTGTTGATTCCCGAGGGCAAGAACATCTTCGACATCGGCGCGGCTGCCGAGCAGGTGGGCCTGTTTCCGGCCGCCCGGTTCGTGAAGGCGGCCTCGGACGCGACGCTGATTCGAGACCTGGACCCGCGGGCGCCAAGCCTGGAAGGCTACCTCTTCCCGGACACGTACAAGCTCAGCCGCCACACCCCGCCGGAGGAGCTTTGCCGTCTTATGACCACGCGCTTTCGCGAGGTTTGGCGCGGCCTGGCGGTTGCCACGGGAGCGCACGACGTGGTGACGCTGGCGTCCCTGGTGGAGAAGGAGGGGAAGCTCTCCGAGGAGCGCCCCATGATCGCGGCGGTGTTCCTGAACCGCCTGCGCATCGGCATGAAGCTGGATTGCGATCCCACCAGCATTTACGCTTCGGAGCTGGACGGCCGGTACCGCGGCGTCATCCACCGCTCGGATCTGGACAGCGGCAACCCGTACAACACCTATCAGCACGCCGGACTGCCGCCCGGGCCGATCGCCAGCCCCGGACTCGGCTCCCTGCGCGCCGCCCTGCATCCGGCCCACACCGACGCGCTGTACTTCGTGCTGCACCCGGATGGCTCCGGCTCGCATGAGTTCTCCAGGGACATTGCCGCCCACCAGAAGGCGGTCGAGACCTACCGCCGTGGCCTCGCCAAATCCGTCCGTTAAGCAGCGGCTGCGCGCCTGGCTGGCCGGGGAGCAACCCGCGGCTATCACCGAAGAGGTGTGGAGCGCCCTGTTGCAGCGCCTGAGTCCGGTCTCGGAGAGCTACCTGCGGGATCTGCTGCGGGCCACCGGCCTGCCCTTCGCGCAGCCGCACTGCGGGATCCTCCAGCACACCTTCGAGGAGTTGGAGCGGAGCCTGCGCGAGATGCTGGAAGTGTACGCGAAGGCGGTGGCAGCGGGGAACCGCCAGCGGGCGCGGTATTGCCGCAAGCAGGTGATCGCCGCCAGGGACCGCGCCCGGTTTCAGGAGCGCAGCCCCCGTACGGCGCCCGAAAAGGCGGCCGAAAAAGGTGAGATGGCCGGGTGGATGCTGGTGTGGCTGGAGAACCCGGAAGTTTTCCCGGCGTGGGTGGAAGCGCGGAAGAAGTGCCGCCAGGAACCAGGAGGCGGTGCGGGCTTCCCTGTGGAGCGGGTGCCGGAAGACCACTGAGCGATAACGTGGCTACTTCCCGAAGTTGAACCGGTAGCCCAGGATGGCCTTGATCAGCAGGTGGTCGGTCGCGCCGGTCATGCCCACGCCCACGCCGAAGTTGAACTCCCGCCGGTCGCCGAAATCCACGTCCACGGCGGGGAGGATCTGCTGCTGCTGCCGGCGCAGCGGATCGAACCCGGTTACCGGTCCGCACTCACCGTAGTATTCCGCCCCCACGGCCACCTTTTTGGCGATGTCGTAGCTGAACTTGAAATTGGGCGAGAACTCGTAGCCGCGGCTCCGCGACGGGCCACGGAACGACTTGTCGAACGCGGGGTTGAAGGCGAAGTACCATCCGTGGATCTTGTCCGGGGTGTCGATGATGGGGCGAATCTCCCAGGTCCAGGTATCCGCCGAAGAGTTGGGCCGCTGCCAGCCGATCTCGTTCGAAATGCTGAAGCCCACCCGGCCGGTATACCTCTTGGGCACAGAGAGGCGCGGACGGATATGGGAGCCCACATAGTACCAGTGGCCGCCGGGCTGGATGCTGGTGAAGATGTAGAAACCGGTTTCGAACCACTCGTCGAAGCCGTGGGTGATTTCGACCGTCTCGTGCTCGGCGTGGTGGGTTGCGAGGACCCCGTCCACGGTGGTCTTGGCGCCCTCAAGAGTGAAGTTGCTGTGGAGTTCCACCATGGTGACGTTGGGCGCCACCAGATCGGAGCCGTAGACCTGAACTTCGTAGTTGCCCTGGGCCAGCGCGGCCAGGCTCGCACCCAGGAAGACGAGGACCCCGATGAAGCAGCGCACGAGTTCAGTTCCCCCTTTGCCAGGCGATTCGGCGGGCGGCCGCCGTTCCTACAACTGTAAACCAGCCGTGCGGAGGGCGGTAGCGCGGCGGGCGCCAGCGAGGTATTACCTTCGTACTACCTCGCGTCAAACTGGCGGTCTATACTTTCTGGAGCGGCCGGTTTGTTTCCCGCTAGGTGCTTTTTCCTCTTCATAATGCATGGATTCGGGGGCGATATGGGAATTGAGTGTGGAATCGGACCGGTCCATTCCCGGGGCGCAAAAAATAAGAGGTTTTTTGGCCTATTGTCAGCCCCGTTTGCGCCGATATAAGTGAGGGGACCTAACGGGGGCCAGAGGGTGGCCACCCGGAACGGAGACAACAAATGCGCTTCTCGACCATAGTATTTCCTGCCGCAGGCATCCGCCAGGAAGATGCCTTTGAGGAGGCCGCCAATCCCGAAGTGGGAGTGGCCCTGTTTTCCGCCGACGAACTGATCGGCGTTTTCCTGGTGAATTACGATTCGCTTTCCGATGGGGCCTCGGTGGATCCGCTGCCTTTGAAGGCGGGCGCCGCGGGCGTGGCGTTCGAGGGCGACTGTGGCAGCCGGGCTCTCACCCGCCCGGCGTCGATGGTGGAGGCTCTGGCGCCGGATGCCGTGGCACTGGCGAGCCTTAGCGCCACCCGTGCCAATTGGGGCGCCCGGACGGTCACAGTGAACTGATACGGCGAGGCTGCGTCCGGGGGTAGGGGGGGAGACTGCGTTACAATTCCCCCATGCGCGGTGCATCGCTCCTTCCGGGGCTTCTGCTGTTGCTGGCTGCGCCGGCCTGGGCCAGCGATTGGAAACGGACGATAGTCACACCCAAGGTAAATTGTGCGGATTCGCCGCCGCCTCACCGCCTGGCCTACTTCACCGATTTCCCCGATTCGCTCGACTACGACGAGGATTACTGCCTCCTTTGCAGCCCGCAGCAGCGCAAGGCAAGAGAAGCTGCGATTCGCAACTCGAATGACGGGCTGCGAGGCGAAGTGCACGCTATCGGCACTGTTCAGGGATTCGCGGTTTTCGACATCCTCTATTACGACGGTCCCGTCGACCCCGCCAAGCTGGTTTGGAAGTCCATTGCGGTGCGGGTGGGCCCGGATCAGTACAGGGAAATCTACCACTACCAGGCGATCTTCGGCCCAGGTATACAGCGCTCGACGATAGTGGGCGACATCGTAGCGAGTGAATCGTGGCTGGGCGCGAAGACCATGATGGCCGAAGCGTATTTCTGGTTCGACCAGACTGGTCCCACACGCCTCGACACGCAACCTGTTCTAGACGCCGCGGCCAGGGTGTTGCCAAAGGACATCGGGGTCTACGCGGATTCTCTGCGCGGCGCCGAGGCCTTCCGATCAGGCACGTTTCGGGTGCACACGCTCGGGCGGGATTCGTACCTTTGGGCTGGGGGCTGGGGGGAGGCGGAGGTCAAGGTGGCCATCGGCAAAGGGAAGATCGTAGTCACCGGCGCCCGCTACGACACGGGCAAGCCATGATCCACCCTGTCACGGTCTCCGCCCTGGTCCGTGCCTTCGGCGATCCCACCGATGGCGCCGCGCTCAAGAGCCGCGAGTTGATCCTCATGCTGCTCCAGTGCTCACCCGGCCCGTTTTCGCGGGCGCAGTTCACGCCCGGCCACATCACCTGCACGGGACTGGTGCTGGCGCCGGATGGGGAGCGGATCCTGCTGGTCCACCACCGCCGCCTCGACCGCTGGCTGGTGCCCGGCGGCCACGTGGAAGCCGGCGACCCCGAGATCGGGGATGCCGCCCGCCGCGAAGTGATCGAAGAGACCGGAGTTGGGCTGGCGCCCGAGCCGGCGCCGCGCCTGGTGGGGCTGGACGTCCACGGCATCCCCGCCGCCAAGGGCGAGCCCTACCACCTGCACCACGACCTGCTGTTCCACTTCCGCGCCACCGCGGAGGACTTGCGCGTTTCCGAGGAATCGCGCGCGGTCCTGTGGTGCTCGCCGGACGGGTTCGCGGGCTACGGCCTTCCCGAAAACCTGCGGCGGGCCTATCGCCGCGTTGTAGCGTGAACGCTGTCGCCGAACTGGCGCATGAAGACCATGTCTTCTTCCGAAAGCGGGCCCTGGCGGATCTCAGCCATGTTGGCCTCGAATTGAGGCAGGCTGGAGGGCGCCATCATGCAGACGTGGACGGCGGGGTTCGAGAGCACGAAGCGGTAGCACATGCCGGCGGTGGGCACGCGCGCCCCGTCGGGGTAGCCTGGCGGCGGGCGCAACAGGCTGCCCCAGCGCGTGGCGGTGAAGGCCACCACGGGCGGGCTGGAATCCGCGAGGCGCGGGAACACGTCCTGTTCGGCCGCGCGCCCGGCGGCGTTGTAGTGGACCATGGCGGCGTCGAGCGTTCCCTCGCGCAGCAGTTCGACCGCCAGGCCGCGGTCGTGCGTGGAGATGGCGACGGCGCGCACCAGCCCGCTCTCCCGCACCGCCTGCAGCTCGCGGCGCACCTGCGCGGTGAAGTACTTCCGCCGCGTTACGCCGAAGAAATGGAAGATGTCTATGTACCCGGTGCGCACCTGCCGCAAGCGCCGGTCGAGCGTGCGGCGGAGGTTCTGGTGGGTCCAGACGAGGTTATAGGCGCCGGTGGCCAGCACGTACCGGTCGCGGCGGGCGCCGATGGAGTCGCGCAGCACGGCGGTCATCTGGGTGTCGAACCCGAAGAACTGGAAGTAGTTCAGACCCTCGTCGAGGGCTTTGTGGATGGTGGCGCGCCCGGGGCGGTAGGTGGCCGATAGACCGATGCGGCACACCGTGGTTTGCAGCTTGCCCAGCGGCGCGCGCAGGAAGTCCGGCCGCATGCTGTCTCCAGTATAGCCGCCGAGGGGCGCTAAAATTGGGATCAGACCATGAAGACATTGACGATCGCCGTAATCGCCGGAGACGGCGTGGGCGTGGAGGTGATTCCGCCCGCCAGGCGCGTCCTGGAAAAGGTCGCCCGGCTCTACGATGTCGCTTTCGCGTTTCAGGATTTCGACTGGGGCAGCCAGCACTACTTTCGCTGGGGCCACATGATGCCGGCCGGCGCGCTGGACCTGCTGCAACCCTGCGACGCCATTCTGCTGGGCGCGGTGGGCCATCCCGATATCCCCGATCACACCACGCTCAACGGCCTGCTGCTGCCCATCCGCCGCGCCTTCGACCAGTACGCCAACGTGCGGCCGGCGTACCTGTATCCGGGGGTCCGCTCGCCGCTGGCCAAACCGCGCGGCGGCGACATCGATTTCGTGGTGGTGCGCGAGAACACCGAAGGCGAGTACGCGCAGGTGGGCGGGCTGGTCTACCAGCGCCAGCCCGAGGAGATCGCCATACAGACCTCCGTGTTCACGCGCCGCGGCATTGAGCGCATCGTAAACTTCGCCTTCGATCTGGCGGTGAAGCGCGGCAGGAAGCGGCGCGTCACCAGCGTCACCAAGAGCAACGCGCAGGGCTACAGCATGGGGCTGTGGGACCGCGTGTTCGAGGAGGTGGCGGCGCGGCATCCGGGCATCGAAACCGAATCGCTGCTGGTGGACGCGGCGGCCATGAACTTCATCCGCCGGCCTGAGACGTTTGACGTGGTGGTGGGCTCGAACCTTTTCGGCGACATCCTCAGCGACATTTCGGCCATCGTGATCGGCAGCATGGGACTGGCGGCCAGCGCCAACCTGGATCCCGAGCGGCGGTTCCCGTCGATGTTCGAGCCGGTGCACGGCTCGGCGCCGGACATCGCCGGGCAGGGCGTGGTGAATCCGCTGGCGGCCATTCTGAGCGCGTCGATGATGCTGGATCATCTGGGGATGGCGGAGGCTGCCACGAAGGTGGAGCGCGCCGTGGCGGCGGTGCTGGAAGAGGGCGAGGCACGCACGCGCGATCTGGGCGGTACCAGCAGTACGGAGGAAGTGGCGGCGGCGGTGCTGGAGAAGATCGCCTAGTGGCGCCCCCGGAGCAGGAAGAGCGCACCGGCCGTCACGCATTCCTGGTGGCGTCGGGCATCCTTTTGAGCCGTCTGGTGGGGCTGGTCCGCCAGAGCGTTATGGCGCGCTATTTCGGGCTCTCCGCCGCTGCCGGCGCTTTCTACGCGGCATGGCGCATTCCCAACCTGTTGCAGAACCTGTTCGGCGAGGGCGTGCTCTCGGGGTCATTCATCCCCATCTACTCGCGCCTGCTGGCGAAGGGCGACGAGGAGGAAGCCAACCGCGTGGCCGGCGCGGTATTCGCGATTCTGGCGCTGACGGTGTCCGTGCTGGTGCTGCTGGGCGTGGTGGCCGCGCCGCTGCTGACCTATGCCGTCGCACCGGGCTTTCAAGGCGCCGAACGCGAGCTGACCGTACATCTGGTTCGCGTTCTGTTTCCCTGCATCGGCCTGCTGGTGCTGTCGGCGTGGTGCCTGGGAATTCTGAACAGCCATCGCAAATTCTTCCTGTCCTACACGGCGCCGGTGATCGCCAGTCTGGCGCAGATCGCCGCCATGGTGGCCTTTCGCCATCAGCGGCAAACCGCGCTGGCGGTGACGCTGGCATGGGGCTCGGTGGTGGGCAGCGGCTTGCAGTTCGCGGTGCAGGTACCCACCGTGCTGCGTCTGGCGCGCGGGCTGCGGCCACGGTGGAGCACGGCGTCGGCGCACGTGCGCGAAGTGATCCGCAATTTCGTGCCGGTGTTCATCAGCCGCGGCGTGGTGCAGATCAGCGGATACATCGACAACCTGTTGGCCAGCCTTCTGAGCGCCGGCGCGGTGGCCGCGTTGTCCACGGCACAGAATCTCAACGCCCTGCCGGTGAGCCTGTTCGGCATGGCGGTTTCGGCGGCGCAACTGCCGGCCATGTCGAGCGTGCTGGGCGACGAAGCGCAGGTGGCCGCCAACCTGCGCGCGCGCCTGGATTCCGGCCTGAGGCAGATCGCCTTCTTCGTAGTGCCGTCGGCCATGGCGTTTCTGGCGCTGGGCGACGTGGTGGCAGGCACGCTCTTCCAGCACGGCGAGTTCACGCGCCACGATTCGGTCTACGTGTGGGGCATTCTGGCGGGGAGTTCGGTGGGACTGCTGGCCTCGACGCTGGGCCGGCTCTACTCGTCCACCTACTATGCCCTCCGCGATACGCGCACGCCGCTGCGGTTTGCCGTGATCCGCGTGGCGCTGACGGGCGCGCTGGGATGGCTGAGCGCCGTGCCGCTGCCGGTGTGGCTGGGCGTCGACAGGAACTGGGGCGTGGCCGGGCTGACGGCTTCGGCGGGCGTGGCGGGATGGGTGGAGTTCACCCTGCTGCGCCGCACGCTCAACCGGCGCATCGGGACAACGGGGTTGAGCGCGTCGCTCACCGTGCGCCTGTGGACCGCGGCGCTGCTGGCGGCGGCGGCGGCCTGGAGCATCAAGCTGGCGCTGGGGATGGGGCGGCCCAAGCTGGATGGCGCGGCCATCCTGGCGGTCTACGGCGTCACCTACTTCGCGGCTGCCTACGCGCTGCAGGTGGAGGAAACGCTGGGCGTGCTGAAGCGGGTGCGGCGGTTGCTATCGAAGTAGCGCGAGGCCTGCGGAAGAGTGTCGCGCCACAGTGCCCGGAGTATACCGGGCGGGAGCTTGAGATCCAGTGATGACAATACCCGGCTTCAAGGCCTATCCATACAAAGAGCGGCTCCCGCCGGCCATGTTTATCCTCTGTTTTTCCGCGTATGACTGGTACAAGTCATGGCCTGTCGCCGGGCCCGGCAGCTACGTCAGCACGGGCGCGCTGGTTCTTCTCTTCCTCTGCGAGCCGCAAGGGCGGCTATTCGATTTCTTTGTAGGGATGGGAGTGGGGGCTATTCTGGTGGACGTGTTCGCCCACTTCAATGCCAAGGCGGGTGCCCTTCATAACGCACTCGTCATGGGCATCCCATTGCTCGTGGTTGGGATCTCGGCTTTGATGTTCCTGCGCGGGCGCCGCCCAAAGGCCACTTCGGCGAATCCGTGACGCGTTATCCCTTGAGATCCCGGAAGGCTTCCTCGATCTCGCGTTTCGCCGCCTCGGCGGGCGGGCACAAGGGCAGGCGCGGCGGGCCGCCGTAGTAGCCGTTCAGGTCCATGGCATACTTCAGGCCGGGGATGCCGTATTTGGCGGTCACCAGCATCGAAGGGCCGGCGATGCGATTCTGCCAGTCCAGACCGGCGGCGTCTTCGCGCGTGCGGAAGGCTTCCCAGATCGCGATGGTGGAATACGGCGCGGCATTGGCGTAGGCCAGGATCGCCCCGCACGCGCCCATCAGCAGCGACGGCCACAGGGTGGGCGCGTTGCCCACCAGCACCTGAAAACCCGTGCGTGCCTCGCGAACAATCTGCATCAATTTCGCCAGGTTGCCGGAACTCTCCTTGATGCCAATCACGTTGGGGTGCCCGGAGAGCGCCACTACCGCCTCGACGGGAATGTCCACGCCGGTGGCCTGCGGGAAGTTGTAAACGATCACCGGGATGCGCGACTGGTCGGCCACGGCGCGGAAGTAGAGCGTCTGCGCATCGGCGCGGTTGAGCAGGTTCTTGTAGTAATGCGGCGTGCGCACCAGCGCGGCCTGGTAACCGAGTTCGGCGGCGCGATTCGAGAGGCTGACGGTTTCGCGCACGCTCTCCGCGCCGGTGCCGGCGATCAGCAGTTTGCCGGGCGCGGCATGTTGCGCCACCATCTCCCACACGACGGTCTTCTCTTCGGTTGTCAGCATCACGCTCTCGCCGGTCGAGCCCGTCACCACGTAGCCGGAGAGCGCCGTGCGGTTCCACTTCTCGAGGTTGTGGCGCAGCTTGGCCGGATAGATGTCGCCCTGGTGGTCGAACGGCGTGGCGATTGGTGGGAAAATACCTGGTAGCTTCATTTCTCCTGGAAACCTTACGATAACAATGTTCTCACTCGAAATCGAATGCGACCTCGCGGACCGCGACCTGCTCATCGCGGAGTTATGGGAGCAGGGCTCGGCCGGCATCGTGGAACTGGACGCGCGGCGCGTGCGCGCTTTCTTCGAAGACGGCGCGGACCGCGAGGCTCTCCTCGTACTGTATCCCGGCGCCAGCCTGCGCGAGGAGGAGCCGCGCGACTGGGTGGCCGCGGCGCGCGACCTGCTGCAACCCATGGAAGTGGGCCGGCGCTTCTTCCTGGTGCCGGAGTGGCGCGACGATCCGGCGCCGCCCGGCCGGTTCCGCATCGTGGTGAACCCCGGCATGGCCTTCGGCACCGGCCACCACGAGACCACCCGGCTTTGTCTGGAAGCGCTGGAGGACTACGTCAAACCCGGCGCGACGGTGCTGGACGTGGGCACCGGCTCGGGCATCCTGGCGCAGGCCGCGCGCCTGCTGGGGGCAGGGAAGGCGGTGGGGTGCGACACCGACGCCGTCGCGGTGGAGATTGCCGGAAGCGGCTTCGTCGGGAGCGTCGACGCAGTGCGGGCGCAATCGGTGGACGTGGTGGTGGCCAACATCACCCCGCAGACCATCATCGCGCTGGCGCCCGATTTCCGGCGCGTGCTGCGCCCCGGCGGCGTGCTGCTGGCCAGCGGCTTCGAGGGCCGCGAGGTGGAGCAGGTGTCGGCCGCTCTGCCGCCGGTTGTGGAGGCGCGCCACAAGGCGGAGTGGGCGCTAGTCGTGGCGCGGGCGTGAGGGCCGGCGCAGCAGACGGCGCGTACCCAGCAGCAGCAACCCGGAGACAGCCAGCGCAACCGAGCCGGGTTCGGGCGTCGCCGAATCCAGGGTCATTACCGCGGGGCCGGTCGCCGGAGTCCAGGTGGCGCCGCCGTCAAGACTCAGATCGGTGAACACGTCGAAGAAGCTGTTGATCTGGAAGTTGCCGCCGCCGATATCGGTGATGGTGGTCTGGCCGATGGTGGGTGTGATCGGATCGATGCGGATCATCTCGCCCCCGCCCAGGTTCAGGTCGAGTTGCGTCATCTGAGTGCTCAGAACTTCCACGCCTCCGGTGTCGGAACCCACGGTAAGGTGGACCGTCACGGCCGCGGGCCCGCTGACAGGGCCGACATCGCCGCCGTTGACGAACAGCTCTCCCGTTACCACGGAGTTGAAAGACTCGATCCACGAGTCGCCCGGGTTGGTCAGCGGGGTGACACATGCCGTGAACTGACCGTGAACCGGATTCACCAGACTGACGGTGCCCAGGCCGACCACCGCATAATTCTCCACCGAGCCGGTGTACTGGCCGAGCGTGGGCGGCAGACAATTGCTCGGAGCGATAACGCCGGCCGTAAGCGGCAAACCCGCGAATGCGGCGAGCAGCGGTGCGGTGAGTCGCGCGGCCCGAAGGAGCGAGTTCGTCCGGATCGCCGCGGAGTCGATGGTCCCAGTCATAGTGTTTCCTCCTCATTGGCCACCGCGGGCTGGAACAACTGGCCCGCTGGAGCCAGGACATGATTATCTCCCGGAATGCCCAGTGCGGCTGCCTCGCGGCGAAGAGTTTACAAATGTGTGCCCGTGCGGCGGAGGGCCGCCGCCGCGGTCCGACTCAGCGCCAGGGCCCCGGGAAAAGCGGCGCCGCACCCGGCTGCTGCCGTTCGGCACGGAGGGTTCTTCATCGTGCCGATGAAATCGAGCAGAGGATTCGCTGCGGCGGAGATACCGTGAGGCGGTCTACCCGATTCCCCCGGTGAGGGAGTGCCGGCGCCAGGCACTGAGACAAGCGGTACGATACTCAATGCGAGCATGAACAGATTTCGAATGGCTTTGATCGCGGCGGCGGTGGGATTCGCCGCCAAGGGCGCCGCAGTGGCCGCCTATCGCCTGTTCCACCCGCCCTTCCTGTTGACGGCGCTGACGGCCTGCGACCCGCTTGGGGTCCGGTTCGCCCTCTTGGTTCTTCCACTGTTCTTCGACCTGAGAGGCATTGCTCCTCACGCCGCGGCGCCTGCGGTTTTCGACGCATTGCTGGTCTTCGGGTTCGCGGCCCAGTGCTTCATCCTGGGATTGGCGATCCACTTCATGACCAGGTCGGTCTCCAGGCGCACGGCATTCCTGATCCTGGCAGCGCTGTGCGGCACCCTGTACTTCATTCCGTGGGTTCATCACGACTTGCGTGGCACCTACAGCGCCTCCAGGGACGGCAAGACGTACCTGACAATCGACGAGGAATGCGGGAGCTTCGATGAGCCGATTCGGCTGGACGGGGCGGTTTGGCGGTACCCGATCGGCCACGCCGGTGGGGTCGAACCGGGAAGCCACACCATTCGCGCCTGCGGTGAAGAGATCGGATTCCAAATCCCGGCCGGAGTTGTCTACAGGTTTAACTACTGGGGGCCGTGACGGGTTGGTTCCCCTGCGGAGATAGTTCTCTCTCACAATACCCGGGGCACTACTCCTGTGAATTCTCCCCACTTCGCGCCTGTACGTGTCGCGAGACCGTTCACGCCGCCGTGACGAAGACTCGCCCCGGACGGTGGGGCCGCGGCTTGTTGCGGATGACGATCTCGACGTCCAGATCGAGCGCCGTCAGGAACCGCATCAAGCGCTCCACCGAGAAGCCTTCCAGCCGGTACTTTGAGAGCGCCGAGACTTTGGGCTGGTTAACGCCCAGCAGCGCCGCGGCCTTTGCCTGAGACAGCCCGCGCCGCCGAATGACACCGTCGATCGCCATCGCCAGTCGGACTTTGGTTTGCCGTTCACCGGCGTCCGTCAGGCCGAGGTTCGCGAAGACGTTCCCCGAACTCCGTTCGATTTCCGGGCTGGGCTTTGCGTTCGGTTTAGCCATATCGTTCCTCGTAGTCCTTTTGCGCCAGCTTCAGACGTTGTAAGACGAGATCCACGTCCGGTCCCGGGGTCTGAATGCCCCGGCGCGATTTCTTCTGGAAACAGTGCAGTACGTAGACCGCGAACCGGAAGCGAACGGTGTAGACGGCGCGATAGGTGTTCCCATCGTGATCCTCGACCACCTCCAGCACTCCGGAACCCGCGCCTTTCCAGGGCTTCGCCGCGGGGTGTTTCCCGCCGAACTGAGCGATGCTGAGACCCGTACCGATACCGTCCTTGACAGCTTCGGGAAACGCCAGCAGATCCCGCTTCGCGGAGCCAACCAAAACAGCGGCCGTTCACCGAAAACCGGGCTCCGCATCAGAGGATCATCCCAGTTCTAGGATATCACGGATTGGCTCCCTTCGAACGTTTCCACGCGGAGGGTCGGCCGTATGGACCTATCCATCGAAGCGATCGCTCTTGAACCCGGCTGGCGGGGCCTCTTCACGCCGGCAGAGCTCGATCAGGCGATGGCCACGTTGAGCGATTACGACTTCTCTCCTGCGCTCGAAGCCCCAACAGAACCGGGCACGGATGTTCCAGTGCCAATCGAGCGCGAACCGTCTTTCGCCCCAATTCGGCTGAGCGATCCCCGCCGCGGCTTTTCCTTGGGCTCCAGAGTCACTCTTGCAGGTCCACATGGTGAGTGCGAAGTCACGGCAGAATCGGCGACCGCACTGCGCAACGGGGAACAACCACCTGCGCATCTCCTGGTCAGGAAACATGTAGGCGAATGCTTGCAATGCAGGGACCAATACCCAGACCTGGCCGCCGCTTTCAATCATTTTGACGAGACGGCGCTTCAGATTTGGTCTGGGATGCTGACGATATTCCAGGAAACCATGAAACTGGAGGATGAGCACCTCGAAAGACTCATGCCCCTGGGGCCTGAGGACTACGAAGAACCTGCGCACGATCAATTTGCCCTCGAGCGGGAACTCGATTTCATCCGCCCGATCTGTGCTTGGCGGGCCGTTCGTTTGGGCTGCCACATTGCCAAGTTCATGTCGGCATTCGCCTGGACATTCATGGAGACCGGTGACCTGTGGCTGAGGTGGAGGAAGGGCGAAATCCGGGGACCAGTGTCCGATTTCGTACGCGCGACCGACCGGGAGCGGTTTCTCCTGGCGCTGCTCGCGGCTAATTTATTGTTGGTTCGTTCGTGGGCGACCGAGGATGATGGAGTCCTTTGGATGCCGGCGGACGAAGACCTTGTCGCGGTTCCGGGCGTTGTACTGGACTCAAGCCAGGACTTGGACGAGTGGGAGGAACTTCTCGGCAAGCCGCCTGAGGATCTCCACGCTGGGGGGATCCTGTATCTGGCTTACTGCGCTGCGGTCGCACAGTTGGTGGAAGCTGAATCTGGATCGAGGGAACTCGCGCCGGGCATGGAATCAGAGCAGCCGGGCGGCGCGGAAGGGATGTTCCGGGCGATCATCAGCCACCTCCAGGGGATGGGGGCATACATGAAGAGTGCCGATCCGCATGCTTCCGAGGAGTCCCTGCTGGCTGAACTGCCGGGAACAGTTTACGAAATGCTCGAACCAGAGGTGCGCAGCCTGTTGCTGGCGAGCGAGCAAAGCTTTCGGACACAGGGCTACGCCTCGCCGGGGAGTATAGTCCACAAACTCGCCACGGCCTTCGAACTCCAATTGCAGCACTCGGTGATGTCAGACCTATTCGACCACCTAAAGTGCCGAGGCTTGAAGAATCTCCGAACTCCGGACGAGTGGGTAGCCAGTGGTCTCGCCGAGAGAAGAGAGAAGCCACCGTGGCGTCACGACACAAAGGCCGACAGATGCACGCTTGGCGACATGAAGCTGATACTGTCGCACCCGGAGCCCGCCGTTGCCGACTTTTTTGATCGGTTCCGTCTGGTTCTCACGGATATCCAGGGAGCGACCGAATCGGTACTCGCCCGCCGCAACGACGCGACTCACGGGAGAAGCGTCGACGCCGGCACCGCCGCAGCCATCCGCGCGGACTGGCTCCATTGGCGTCATCGCGCGGGGGGCATCTTCTCGGTGTTCTTCAGGAACGACTGAGAGTGGAAGCGGTCGCCCGGAGCATGAATCCCGAGGCTGCCGTCAGATTCAGAGCAGGCAGAGAGAGACGCCCTCCCAGACGGCCTCAAAGGCAGCGGCTCGGCAAGCCGCGCGGGGCTGGCCTCAGGGGTTGTCCGCTGGAGCATCGCCGGCGCCCCAAGCTGGCTACTGGAATCGAGAAAGACACGAGCCGAATGCACTTGGGCTTCCACCGGTGGCCCAGGTTACCCCGTCGCGCTCTTAACCACCCTGCCAATCGGTGCCGGGTCTCGGGCAGCGGTTGCCCCCTACACCTCATCCATGATCCGAATCCCGACGCTCTTCAGGAACTCGCCGTCGAAGCCGCAAACGGGCTGGGGGACCACTGGTCTGGGGCGCGGGCCTCCGCTGTCCGGCTGGGGGCAATCCTCCCAGCATTCCACCAGCGATTTGGTCGCGTAGATCACCCGTCTGCACTCCTCGCACCACCAGTGGATCACCAGTTCGTGGTCGTCGGTCAGCCCAACCTCGTCAATGTGCGAAGGCGCCGTTCCGCAGTTGCAGATTACCGAGAGATGGCGGTAGCCCATACCCTATCTATCGACTCTTTGGCCGGATGGCTTTATGGCGCCGGGTCGCAATGTCGATGAAGAAAGGGCAGAACGGCGGAAAGTAAGGAGGCCCTATTGAAACAAGCCTGCCCGGCCGATTGAAGTACCGGACCTCAGATACGGTGAGTGGAGCCCATCCGCTGAAGGAATCTTATCGATGAGAAGACCGGTTTCCTCGTCCGTTCCGATTTCACTGGCTGGCCTGACGCTTGCGTTGGTCATGCCGGGCATGCTGGCCTACGCGCAGCCCACGGCCCAAGCCCTGCCCAATACGGGCCAACAGATTACTCCGCTGGCGCCCCAGGGTTCCCGGTTCGAACCGCTGAATCCCGAACTGCCGTACGATCCGGCCTTTCCAGCCGGGCCATGCTGGCTGGTCAGCCACGCGGTCTCGACGGTGGTGAGCCCGGATCACAGTACCCTGCTGATCCTGACCAGCGGGTACAACCGCGTCTCCAACACTCACCTCGTGCCCGCGCCGCCCCCCATAACAACGCCACCGACGCCAGCGACGCCAACCTGGATCCCCAACGACTCGAATGAGTACGTGTTCATCTACGACATTTCGACGCCCAAGCCGGTCAAGCTACAGGTATTGCAGATTCCGTACACCTTTAATGGGATTGTCTTCGATCCATCCGGCACGGCCTTTTATGTGTCCGGCGGCCCCAGTGACGTTGTCTTCATCATCACTAAGGGCATCGACGGGTCCTGGGGAGCCAAACCCGCCGTGCTTCCCTTGGGCCACAAGGGCCTGGGCCTGGGCCTGGCCGTGCCGTCTGACGCTCCACAGACCCCGATAAACGACCGGGTTTCGGTTGTTCCGTGCGCCGCCGGCGTGGCCATTTCGACTGATGGCCAGACGCTGGTGGTGGCGAATTACTACAACGATTCGATCACCGTGTTCACCGGAGGCCTGGGCCAGTGGACGCTGTGGGGGGAATTGGATTTGCGCCCCGGCAGGAACGACCCGTCGCAGGCAGGTAGCCGCGAACAACCGGTTCTCTAGCACCCTGAGTGCCAGTGACGCCGCCGTTATGGAGGCGGTGCGGAAGGGCACACAACATGTCATCTTCATCGTCAAGGAGAACCGGACTTACGACCAGGTCCTGGGTGACCTGGAAATCGGAAATGGCGATCCCGATCTGACTGAGTTTGGCGAGACCGTTACGCCGAATCAGCACAACCTGGCGCGGACCTTCGTCACGCTCGACAACTTCCTGGACACTGCCGAAGTCAGCTATGACGGCTGGCTGTGGACTACTTCGGCTCAAGCGCCCGACGTGGTTGAGCGCCAGTACCCCATCGCATACGCGTACCGCGGCCTCAGCCTGGATTCCGAAGGCACCAATCGTAGCGTGAATGTATCGATTCCGGCTCTTGCCGATCGCCGGATGGCCAATCCCTTCACCCCGAACGATCCGGATCTGTTGCCGGGTCAGACCAATACGGCCGCGCCAGATGGACCGAACAACGAAGTGAATACCGGCTACCTGTGGGACTCGGCGTTCCGGGCAAATCTCACGGTTCGCAACTACGGCTTCTTCATCGATGTGGCGCGCTATTCGACTCAGAACTACGCCATCCCGCTGCTGCGAGACCCGTACTGGGCAGGCACCCGGGTAGCCTACCCGACGAGCGCTTCCCTCAGCCCTTACACCGATCTGTTCTTCCGCGGCTTCGACAACGCGTTCCCGGACTACTACCGTTACAAGGAGTGGGAGCGGGACTTCGACTCCACGTACGCCAAAGGCGGTTTGCCTTCGCTGAGCCTGGTACGCCTCATGCACGATCACACGGGGAATTACGATACCGCAATTGACGGCGTGAATACGCCGGAAACGCAGTTGGCCGACAACGACTATGCGGTCAGCTTGCTGATTCAGAAGATATCCCAGAGCGTGTACGCGAACAACACGCTGGTTTTCGTAATTGAGGACGACTCGCAGGATGGCGGCGACCACGTCGATTCTCACCGCAGTATCGCGTTCGTGGCGGGTGCCTATGTAAAGCAAAACGCGCTGGTCTCCACCCAGTACAACACGATCGACTTTGTGCGAACCATTGAAGAGGTTTTGGGCCTTCCGCCGATGAACCTGAATGACGCGCTCGCCAGACCGATGGCCGACATCTTCAGTACGAAGCCGAGTCCGTGGAGCTTTGCCGCCGCCCCCGCACCGATTCTCTACACCACGAAACTGCCGCTGCCAGCAAAACCGGCCGGCCTGATGGTGCCAAAGCCGGTGCACACCGCGAAGTATTGGGCGCGGGCCATGAAGGGAATGGACTTCGAAGCCGAAGATCGCGTCGACCCGCTGGACTTCAACCACATTCTCTGGAAGGGACTGAAGGGCCACAAGCCTTACCCCGCTACGACCACTGGACTGGACCTGCGCCTGAATCGTGAGGCACTGCGAGCGCGCTACCACCTGTCCCCGAACTAGCCGGCATCGCGAGCGCCGGGATCGGGCGCCAAGCGGGCGATTGGCCTGGATTCCGCTGACCGGGCGAACCAAACCAGGCGTGCTGGAGGAAATTGCCGATGCTAAGCGCGTTGCGGCTGCTTCACCAGGCGGTCAATCGCCTGGAGGCGGTGCCAGAAGCCCTGCAACTGGTCTATATGCAATGAGTTAGGGCCGTCAGAGAGGGCTTTTTCCGGCGCGTCGTGGACTTCCACGAAAACGCCGTCCACCCCGGCGGCTACGGCGGCGCGAGCCAGCGTCTCGATGAACTCGGGCTGCCCGCCCGAAGCCTCGCCGGCGCCGCCGGGCAGTTGCACCGAGTGGGTGGCGTCGAAAACCACCGGCCAGCCGGAGTCGCGCATGATCTTCAGGCCGCGCATGTCCACCACCAGGTTGTTGTAGCCGAAACTGGAGCCGCGCTCGGTCAGGATCACCTGGTTGTTCCCGGTCGAGGCCACTTTTTCGGCGGCACGGTGGATGTCGTGCGGGGCCACGAACTGCCCCTTCTTTATGTTGACTGCGCGGCCGGTGCGGCCGGCGGCCAGCAGCAGGTCCGTCTGGCGGCACAGGTAGGCGGGGATTTGCAGGATGTCGGCCACCTCGGCGGCGGGCTCGGCCTGGGCGGGCTCGTGGATGTCGGTGAGGATGGGGAAGCCCTCGGCCTTAACGCCCGCCAGGATGCGCAAGCCCTCCCGCAGCCCGGGGCCGCGGTAGGCGGTGATGGAGGTGCGGTTGGCCTTGTCGAAGGACGCCTTAAAGACGAAATCGCCCACCGCCTGGCGGATGGCGTGCGCCATCCGGTGGACGTGCTCTTCGCTTTCGATGACGCACGGGCCGGCGATCAGCCCGAGCGGCTGGCCGCCGCCGAAGCGCGGGGTATCAATCGCCATGAGTGAGTTGCGGCTCCGTCCGCTGGCCGGCCCCGGCGCGCCGCAGGTGCTCGCGGCGGGCGGCGCCGATGAATGCCTTGAACAGCGGGTGAGGCTCCATGGGCTTGCTCTTGAACTCGGGGTGGAACTGGCAGCCCAGGAACCAGGGGTGGCCCGCGATCTCGCAGATCTCGACGTAGGTGTTGTCGGGGGTTTCGCCGGTGATGCGCAGGCCGGCGGCGGTGAGGCGGCCCTCGTACTCGCGGTTGAATTCGAAACGGTGGCGGTGGCGCTCGTGGATGTCGCGGGTCTGGTAGGCGCGGTAGGCGAAGCTGTCCTCCTTCAGGCGGCAGGGCCAACTGCCCAGGCGCATGGTGCCGCCCAGTTCGTCGACGCCCTTCAGCTCGCGCAATTTGAAGATGACGCGGTGGGGCGCGTCGGGGTTGAACTCGGTGGAGTGGGCGCCCTCCAGATTGCAGACGTTGCGCGCGTATTCGATGACCATGGTCTGCATCCCCAGGCAGATGCCGAAGTAGGGCACCTGGCGCTCGCGGGCGTAGCGGATGGCGTTGATCATGCCATCGACGCCGCGCTCGCCGAAGCCGCCGGGCACCAGGATGCCGTCGTATCCCTCCAGCTTGCTCTCCCAGTCGGGGCCCGTCACGTCCTCGGAGAGGATCCAGCGGATGTTCACCTTCAACCCGTGAGCCAGGCCGCCATGCAGCAGGGCTTCCTTGAGGCTCTTGTAAGCGTCCTGGTATTCGGTGTACTTGCCCACCAGCCCGATGGTGACTTCGCCGCGCGGGTTCTGCAACCGGTCCAGCATTTCGTTCCAGCGCGTGAGATCGCGCGGCGGGGCATCCATTTTGAGCAGGCGAAGGACGATCTCGTCGACACCCTCGGCGGCGTAGGTGGCCGGCACTTCGTAGACCGATTTCACGTCGCGCCCGGTGACCACGGCTTCCACGTCCACGTCGCAGAACAGCGCGATCTTCTCCTTCATCTCCGGGGGGATGAAGCGCTCCGAGCGGCACACCAGGATATCGGGCTGGATGCCGAGGGCGCGCAGCTCCTTGACGCTGTGCTGGGTGGGCTTGGTCTTCATCTCTCCGGCAGCGGTGATGTAGGGGACCAGGGTGAGGTGCAGGAACAGGGAGTTGGCGCGGCCCTGTTCGTGGCGCATCTGGCGGATGGCTTCCAGAAACGGCAGCGATTCGATATCGCCCACGGTGCCGCCGATTTCAACGATGACCACGTCGACATCCTGGGCCACGCGTTTCATGGCGGCCTTGATCTCGTTGGTGACGTGGGGGATCACCTGGACGGTCTTGCCCAGGTAATCGCCCCGGCGCTCGCGGGTGATGATCTGCTCGTAGATGCGGCCGCTGGTGACGTTATTGCTCTGGGTGAGCTTGGAGTGGGTGAATCGCTCGTAGTGGCCGAGGTCGAGATCGGTTTCCGCGCCGTCGTCGGTGACGAAGACCTCGCCGTGCTGGAACGGGCTCATGGTGCCGGGGTCGACGTTCAGGTAGGGATCGAACTTCTGGCAGGCGACCTTCAGGCCGCGGCTCTCCAGCAGGCAACCCAGGGACGCGGCGCAGATCCCTTTACCGAGCGACGAAACCACGCCGCCCGTCACGAATATATATTTGGCCATAACTAGTGTCCCTCCGTGGCGCACTGCTCGAACAAGCGTGAAACCTTTTCCAGATCCTCGGGGGTGTCCACCCCGATGGAATCGTAATCCGTCTCCACCACCCGGATGGCGATCCCGTTTTCGAGGGCGCGCAACTGCTCCAGGCGCTCGGAAGTCTCCAGAGGTCCGGGCGGCAACGCGGAATAACTCAATAACAAATCCCGACGGTAGACGTATAAACCTATGTGCTTGAAACACGCGCGCCGCGCTCCCGCATCCCGCTCGTAGGGGATGGGGGAACGGGAGAAGTAGATGGCGTCGCCAGCAAGGCTCGTGACCACTTTGACGACGTTGGGATCTGCAATCTCGCGCGGGTCCTCGATGCGTTTCATCAGGGTGCACATCGCCACGCCAGGGTCGTGGACCAGGGGCAGGATGGCGAGGTCGATGGCATGGGGATCGATGAGTGGCTCGTCGCCCTGGATGTTGACGACGATGGGAGCATCCTCGGCGGCGGCGGCCTCGGCGACGCGGTCGGTGCCGGAGGCGTGATCGGGGCGGGTCATGCGGACCTCGGCCCCGAAACTTCTGGCAACCTCCCAGACGCGCCGGTCGTCAGTGGCTATGATCACCCTGGACAGATGGTGGGCCATCGAGGCGCGTTCATACACGTGCTGAAGCATCGGCTTGGAGGCAATTGGGGCGAGTACTTTGCCAGGGAAACGGGAGGATGCCAGGCGCGCCGGAATGACGCCCAGAATTTTACGCGGCACACGCGATCATACCACAAAACCGCTATGCTAGACTCTAGGGAGAAAGGCTGCCGGGCCGCCATGCCGTCCTACCGCTGCAAGCTGTTGGTGGTTGGCACCCTGTTGTGGGGAACGGGCCTGCCAGCGGTTTCCCAACAGGGTCCGATTGCCCCTCGCCCAACCTCCGTCGAGAAGACGGCGGTAGTGTCCAGGCCGGACATTCGCGTTGACAGCAACCTGGTGCTGATTCCGGTGACGGTGATGGATCCGATGAACCGGTTCGTTACCGGTTTGGAGAAGGAGAATTTCCGCATTTTCGAAAATAACCGGGAGCAGGCTATCGCGCAGTTCTCCAGCGAGGACGCGCCGCTGTCGGTGGGGGTGATCTTCGATTGCTCCGGTAGCATGGGCCAGAAGCTCCAGAAATCGCGCCAGGCGGTGGCGCAGTTCTTCAAGATGGCCAATCCGGAAGACGAGTTCTTCCTGGTGACGTTTTCCAGCGATACCAAGTTGGTGCAACCGTTCACCGCCAACCTGGAGGAGATCCAGAACCGCCTGGCCTTCACCCAGTCCAAGGGCGAAACCGCGCTGCTGGATGCCGTGTACCTGGGCCTGCACGAGATGAAAAAGGCCCGGAACGCCCGCAAGGCATTGCTGCTGATTACCGACGGCGGCGATAATAACAGCCGGTACACGCAGACGGAGGTCAAGAACCTGGTGCGTGAAGCCGACGTGCAAATCTATGCCATGGGGATTTACGAAGCCGGACCGCAACGCGGCCGCACGCCCGAGGAAGCCGCGGGCCCCGGCCTGCTGACGGAGATCGCCGAACAGACGGGAGGACGGCAGTATCCCGTGGAGAATATGAACGAGATGGCGGATATCGCCGCGAAAATCGGTACCGAGCTTCGCAACCAGTACCTGATCGGTTTCCGGCCCGAGAACCAGGAGCGCGACGGGAAGTATCGCAAGGTCACCGTGAAGCTGATCCAACCTCGCGGCATGCCCCTGATGCGGGCGTTCTTCCGGCAAGGCTACTATGCGCCGTCCCGTTGAATACCGGTTCCGAAGCTGGCGCCCCAACCGCTCGCTGACGGCCGCCGCCGTTCTCCTGGCGGGGCTGGCTGCCTGGATTGGCGCGCAGCCGCAGACGTCCCTGAAAGGCGACGATCCTGGGGTGATCTTCCGCGCCGACACGCGGCTGGTGGTCTGCCACACCTCGGTGATCGACAAGACCGGGCACCTGGTGACGGGCCTGGCGCAAAGCGCCTTCAGCATCACCGAGAACGGCGTTCCCCAGGACATCAAAGTCTTCAAGGCCGAGGACATCCCGGTCGCCATGGGCCTGGTGGTGGACAACAGCGGCAGCATGCGGGACAAGCGTGCCAAAGTGGAAGCCGCCTCGGTGGCGCTGGTGAAGGATTCCAACCCCGAGGACCAGGTCTTCGTGGTGAACTTCAACGAGGAGGCCTTTCTGGACCTGCCGCCGGGCCTGAATTTCTCGAGCGATATCGCCGTGTTGAAGCAGGCCCTCGAACGCATCGATTCGCGTGGCGGGACGGCCATGCGCGACGCCATCGCCATGTCCATCGTGCACCTCAGGGAGCATGCCAGCCGCGACAAGAAGGTCCTGGTGGTGGTCACCGACGGCAACGACAATTCCAGCCTCATCACGCTGGAAAACCTGGTGAAGGCGTCGCAACAGTCCGAGGTCCTGATCTACTCCGTGGGGCTGCTGGCGGAAGAGGAACCGCGCGCGGCGCGGGAGGCCCGGCGGGCGTTGAATGCCCTGGCGGATTCCACCGGAGCCACCGCGTTCTTCCCCAAGGAGCTGGCGGAGGTGGACCGCATCGCGCACCAGGTGGCGCACGATATCCGCAACCAGTACACCATCGAATATACGCCCACCAATGCCAACATGGACGGCCAGTTCCGCACCATTAAGATAGCCGTGAACGCCCCCGGCAAGCCGGCGGTCCGCACGCGGCCCGGCTACTGGGCCACCGACAGCACGGTGCCCAAGGGGGCTCAGACGCTCAAGTGATCCGTATGCTGTGGCGTTTGAGTCGTGGCTCCCGCTTCCGGCCGTGGCGGAGTCCCTACCTGCGGTGGCGGATCGAAACCTACTCGGGCCTGCACGCCGAGCGGATCACCGTGAAACAGTTCTGGGAGTTCACCTGGAAACAGCGAAAAGAACTAGTACGGTACCTGCGTTGGGCCGGGGAAATGTCAGGAAAATGGAAACGTCCGCACCGGGATTGGACGTCCAATCAACCAGGATGACAGGTCGGGTGATTCGATTTCCGTTCGCCGCCGTTTGGGGGCTGGTGTGGGCCTGCGGAGCCGCTTTCGGACAATCCTCGCCCATGCTGACCCCTCCGGGGGACGCGGTGTTCCGCGCGGACACGCGGCTGGTGGTGTGCCACACCACGGTGGCGGACCGCACCGGCCACCTGGTGATCGATCTGCCGCCGGAGGCTTTCTCGCTGCGGGAGAACGGCATTCCCCAGCACATCAAGACCGTCAAGCGCGAAGACGTGCCGGTGGCGCTCGGCCTGGTGATCGACAACAGCGGCAGCATGGCGCCTCGCCGGGCGCAGGTGGAAGCCGCGTCCCTGGCGCTGGTGGAGGCCTCCAATCGCAGCGACGATGTGTTCGTGGTGAATTTCAACGACGAGACGTACTTGGACCTGCCACCCGGCGTGGATTTCACCAGCGATCTGGGCAAGCTGCAACAGGCCCTGAAGCGCATCGATTCGCGCGGGGGAACGGCCATGCGCGACGCCATTGAAATGTCGGTCAAGCATCTCAGGAAGTCGCGCCTGGACAAGAAGGTGATCGTGGTGGTGACCGACGGCGACGACAATTACAGCGGCATCACCCTGGAGGAGCTGGTGAAGAGCGCGCAGCAGGCCGGAGTGCTGATCTACTCGATCGGCCTGCTGGCCGAGGAAGAGCCCCACGCTGCCCACGAAGCCAAGCGGGCGCTGGAGACGCTGGCGGAAGCCACCGGAGCCTCCGCGTTCTTCGCCAAGGACGTAGCCGAAGTGGACCGCCTGGCGCACCAGGTGGCGCAGGACATCCGCAACCAGTACATCGTCCAGTACACGCCCGCAAACCAGACGATGGACGGCAAATTTCGCGCCATCAAAATCGGCGTCAAGGGCCCCGGCGGCCTGACCGTGCGCACGCGGCCCGGCTATTGGGCCACGAACTGAGGCGCTACTTGTGGGCGACGGAATCCCGCTGGCGTCAGGGTCCACACCGGAAATGCGGGGAGAGTACCAGCCTACCCGGTCGCTACCCGTGACGAGCGCGCCTTCCAGGCTGCGTATCGATGAGACGCCCGATGCCGGGATACCCGTTGCCATCGATCGATTCAAAACCCACCGTCCCATTCGGCCCGGCGCTGAGCCGCTGGGGATGGTAGGGCGAGGTGTGTACGAAACGAAAGTTGTCGCCATCCGGCGAGATCCACGCGATGAAAGGATCCCCGTTGCCATCGGCGTGACCGCATACCACGGTCGATCCGTCGCTCAGGGAATCGAAGTCCTTCGCGATGACCTCGGATTTGCCCGGCACGAAAAGCACGGTCTGAAACAGCCGATGGCCATCCCTGGCATAAGCCGAGACTTCCGGCTGCTGAGCGGGTCGGTTAGCAACGACGACCAGGGCCCCGTTCGCCTGACCCGGCAGCGGCGCATTACCGGATCACAGGATGCCCGCCGCCACCAACGCCGCCAGCCGGACTGACTGCTGCAAATGACTCATACGATAGCCCCACCCCGGGCCTACTCCTTCAGCTTGAACGGGCTGACAATCACCCTCGGCTCTATGTAGACCGGCCTGACTTCCTGACCCTCCGGGTTCTTACAAAGCACCCAGGTGCCTTCCGCCGATGCGGGCGAGAACAGCCCGTTGGGATCGGCTTGCGGAATCACCGCGGGCGCTCGGTTGCCGGAGGAGTCCACCTTTGCCGGGTTCGTGTATTGCGTGGCGTAGGGGATGCCGTAGCCGATCGAGTCGCAGAAGAAGACTTTCTTGCCCGTGTACTCGTTCCAGAGGTACGTGTAAGTGACCAGACCCTCCTGGTCCCGTAGTTCCAGGATGTCCTTCAGCAGCTTGCGCTCCCGGAAGTTCTTGATGGCGGGCATGCCGGTCTGGGCCGTGCCCTCGGCAAGCAGCCGCTCCTGCTGCTGCCGTTGAATGTCGTCGCTGGTCGGCGGGCCGCAGGTGGTGAGCAGGAAGGCTAATGTAACCGGCCCGCAGGCGCGCAGAATCGTGAGTCGCATGACGATGTTCTCCTTCGTTTCCAGGCTGGCTTACTTGCCCGTGGTGCGTTCGCGCTTCAATTGCTCGATGAAACTGCGCAGATCGGCGGGGACCTGCGGCTGGTTCAAATCGAAGTCCGCGGCCCGATGCAGGATGATATCCGCCAGGGCCGCTTTGTGATCGGCGTCGGATTGCACGTACTGGAATTGCATGTTCTGCAACTCCTGAATCATCCCCTGGTTGAACGCTTTGGACTTCTCGAAAGTCTCGCGCCGCACCTGCTCCTGCCGGGGCGCGAAGACCTTGTATAGGAAGAAGTCATTGCCCTGTACGATCCAGCCGGCGGCGCACAGCCCCGCCAGTACCACGACGGCAATCCCCACGATCCGCGGAATGCCGGTTCCACTGTCTTGTCCGTTGCTCATAGCGTCCGCCTCGGGTTTCCGGAATTGCTCCGCGCGCACTGCGGAGGCTCGCTTCGGAGATGTGGCATTGTAGCACCGCGA
>Ga0265323_10000294_pt1 | contig 28843 bp, 29 predicted proteins | sample 41225metaG_FD_193580 | JGI IMG/M metagenome (GOLD analysis project Ga0265323, IMG submission 193580) | Rhizosphere microbial communities from Carex aquatilis grown in University of Washington, Seatle, WA, United States - 4-12-25 metaG | ecosystem: Host-associated > Plants > Roots > Rhizosphere...
TTGTTCCAGTTGCCTATTACAAAATCGGTTTTTCCTGCCATGGCTGCATGGACTGCATTTTGGGCCAACAGGCTACAGAATTTGCTATCGTTGGCATTGGCAGGCGCACTGCGAATAATATAACTTGGATCGATATATTTTATAGTATAAGGGAAGTTTTTTGAATCGAATTCTTCAGAAATTTTATCTTTAAGGTAAATACCAATGTCCTTGTGTTTAATATTACCGGAAGGATCTGCCAAAGGGTGTGAACCGTCAAAGAAAAATTGTCCTGCTCCTTCGGCAACTACAACTAAAGCGTGGTGTCTGTCCTCTAACCTTTTTCTAAGGATTTTCAAAAAGCCATGAGGCCCATAAAGATCGAATTCCATCTCAGGTATAATTACGAAATTCACTTCCTGGATTGAAAGTGCAGCGTAGGCAGCAATAAATCCGGCATCACGTCCCATAAGCTTTAACAATGCTATGCCATTAAATGCCCCCACAGCTTCATTATGGGCATTTCGAATAATGTCATTTGCTATGGTAAAAGCAGTTTCAAAACCAAATGATTTATCAATAAGATTGATATCGTTGTCAATTGTTTTTGGAATACCAGCTACAGAAATTTTAAGGTTACGTTTAGTTATTTCTTCAAATATTGCATGGGCTCCGCGTAATGTTCCATCGCCGCCTATACAAAATAAAATATTGATATTTAATATTTCGAGTGTATCTATGATTTGACCTACATCCTGGTTACCCCTGGAAGAACCTAATATTGTACCTCCTGATAAATGAATATTTTCAACCATTTCCGGAGCAAGATCAATTAGCGGGTGATTATATTCAGATATAAAACCTTCAAAACCGTATTGAATACCTACCATTCTTTTCACGCCATAACGATAATAGAGCTGGTTTACGATGCTTCTGATCACATTATTTAAACCCGGGCATAAACCACCACAGGTAACAATTGCAACTTTGGTTTTAGCAGGTTCAAAAAACAGGAATTCCTTGGGCCCTGCTTTTTCAAATGACACAGGCATTTCATTATGTTCTTTGCATAAAAGATAATTATCAAGAGTTACATTGTACAGGATCCTTTCGGTATCTTTTACATAATCGTAAACTCCTTCACCTTTACTGGTAGAAAGTTTTAAAGGCGATTTAACTGTTCCCTTTCCAAGTATTTTTACTTCAAAATCTTCTGGTTTCATAAATATTTATACAATTAACGATAACCTGTAAAATTAAATTAAGATGTTGTAACAAAAGATGAATTATACTAAAAATGACTAAAAAGTAACTTTTTTAAGGACATTCCCTTCTAAATCTGTAATCATTTTGCGTGCAGCAAGAGCAGCACCAATTATCCCGGCATAATTTTGTAATTGAGCAGGAACAATTCTCGTTTTTACACTCAGATATTGTATAAATTTATTTTCGTTTTTACTAACTCCCCCTCCGATAATAAATAAATCGGGCCAGAAAAGCTGTTCTATATATTTAAGGTACTCATCAAAACGCAAAGCCCATTCTTTCCACGATAAATCGAATTTATGCCGGGCAGAATCTGACATGTAGTTTTCAGCTTCCAAACCAGTACTAAAAAATATATGGCCTAATTCAGTATTTGGAAGTAATTTTCCTTTTGTAAATATTACGGTTCCAATACCAGTCCCTACAGTAATAAGAATTACAACACCTTTATGTTTTAAGCCGGCACCAAATTTCATTTCTGCCAATCCTGCCGCATCAGCATCATTTACCACTCTAACAGGACATCCGGTTTTGCTGGATATCAGATTTTCTATATTGGTGCCGATAAAACTTTTGTCAATATTAGCTGCTGTTTTAGCTATTCCATTCTGAACAACAGCAGGAAATCCCACTCCAATAGCTCCTTTCCATTCAAACCGTTTAACAATCTGACCAATTACATCAGATACTTGTTCCGGATTTGCAGGAGATGGTGTCGGAATTCGATATCGTTCTGTAAGAAGTTTTCCATTTTTAGTGTCAATTATTGCTCCTTTAATCCCTGATCCCCCAATGTCAATTCCCATTACCTGTTTTAACTTCATCTTGAAATCATTAAATTATGCCATTTTCAAAAACGGACAAATATCTCAAAAAAAATCAAATTAAAATTAAAGATTGAAATATTTCTTAACACATTTTACACAATTTAGTTGAATTATATATCAATAAAGAATTATTAATATTTCGGGTAATTATGAAAAACTTAAATTTGAAAATAAAACAATTTCGTTGAATTTAATATTATTGAACTTTTTAAATTGAAATTTTTATGGCAATATCAATTAAAAAAAATCTTGAATAAAAAAGGCCGGAAATTTTCATTTCCGGCCTAAACCCTAAAATTAACCTAAAATTTCTTTGAGAAATACTCTCTTTACTTCATAAATTAATAATTAAAATATTCCGTAGAAAGCAATTTATTTCTCGTTGTAAAAATAATGAAAAAAACACAAAAAATCATAAACTTTCATAGTATAACTTTTTTTTAACACAAAAAATTAACTAAAAGATGAAATATCTAACAATTAAAGTAAATGAAAGTTTAGAATTTAATATTGATTCCCGCAAGAAAATTTCTTCCAGCCTGAGGAAAATAACCGTCAATAATATATAATTTATCGTTATATAAATATCGGTATACCCACCCATTTGTTAGATAATTTACATTAAATAAATTATTGATGACTAACTCTAAGGAAAGCTGTTTCCAGTAACTGCTTTGAAGTTCAAAATTAATAACCAGATTATTAACAAAATAATCATTGATCATTCTATCTACTGATTGAGTATTATCAATATATTGTTTACTCACAAATTTAGATTGTAATTTAATTGCCATGTCTTTTAAAGGTAAAATTGAAATATTACTTGCGGCAACCCATGAAGGGGAAAAAGCTATATCGACATTTTTATATTCTTTATCGAAAAATGTAAATATAGGGCCATTATCCTGAAATACTCCCAAAGAATCATCAAATTTTTGAATTTTATTTGCACTCAAAGTTGCATTTGCTTCCCATTTAATTAACTCTGAAATCTTAACCGTTCCCTGAAGTTCAATTCCCTGCCTGTAGCTGTTTTCCATGTTTCTCATTAAAGGATCGCCAACATCATTTAATGCTCCTGTCAATACCAGTTGATTTATATAATACATCATAAAATAATTGGCACAGACCTCATAATTGCTGGCAACTGTTTTATATCCCAACTCAAAATCAAAGAGCTTTTCCGACACAGGGATCGGAGTTCCGGGTTTACGGTCGACATAATTGGCACGGGTCGGTTCTTTCTGCGACATGCCTATAAAGGAGTAAATACTTTGATTTCCATTCATCTTATAGGTTGCCCCTGCTTTAGGATTAAAAAAATTAAACAAATGCGTCTGCCCAACATCTCTTAGATTTTGATCGAGACCTTCAATTTTATAATTTATATGTCTGAATTGTAAATCGCCATAGATCGAAAAATTATTGGATAGCTGATGGTTGATTTTAAGATAAACCGTCATATCGTATTTTATTCCTTTTCCGTTGTACCATTCATGGCGAATTTCCCCATCGCTGAAATATTTTGCCCAAATTACCTGGCCATAATTTCGTCCATAATATTCGTTGACTGCGCCTCCTAAAATAATATCTGTTTTTCCATTTGAATAACATAAGGAAAAAATTCCTCCGTAAAAATCATTATTCAGCCATAATCTCCTGATAAGGTCGGTTTTGTTAATTGTGTCTGTTCCAATAATTACATCGCTTAAATTATAGTCAGTCAGATTCTGGTTTGGTTTATATTCTTCGTAATAACCGAAGCCGCGGGTATAATGAAGAGTTCCATCAAATGTCAACAGATTGGAAAACTTATGAAGATAAATGACCTGGTAATGGTTCTGCTGGTAATTGTCGGTTTGATTGTCATAAATAAAAGAGTTGTACCTTCTGGGATTGCTCATTAAAATATTTACTGAATCTCTTCCTGTAAGCCCGTTATCCTCAATATATTTTAAAATCCCTGCCTTATCGTTGTTCAATTTAACTTTTGGTATCCCATTCCAGGCCTGGTAAGTCTTTTCTGTACCACCAAATGCATTAAGTCTCACAATATTTATATCTGATAAAAATCCAACGGAAACAAAGTATGATTGAAGATTAGAAAAGGCCCTGTCGATAAAGCCATCGGAATTAATAAGTGATACGCGTGCGTCGAAAGTAAATCTTGAGTCGAGTAAACCGGAACCTAATCCAAATGTATTTTTAAATGTGTTGAAAGAACCAGCCGATGACTTATAACCGGCATATGGTTTTAAGTTGAACTTTGTTGTTTGCAGGTTCATGGTTGCGCCAAATGATCCTGCCCCGTTTGTGGATGAACCAACTCCACGTTGAATTTGGATATTATCGACATTTTCAGCGAAATCCGGAATATCGACCCAAAAAACATCCTGCGACTCTGCATCGTTCAGTGGAACCCCATTTATTGTAACATTCGTTCGGCTTGCATCGGATCCCCTGATTCGAATTCCTGTATACCCGACACCGGCTCCTGCATCTGAAGTGGTTACTGCTGAAGGAGTCAGGCTTAGCAGCATTGGGAGGTCCTGACCAAGATTCTGCTTATCAAAGTCAGCTTTTGCAATATTTGTCCTCGGGACAGGATCTTTGTCTGAAGCACGTATACCCCTAACTATGGCATCTTCAGAAATAAACAATGATGGTTTCAGGACAAAATCTAATGTTTTATTTTCATTCAGATTCAAGGTTCGATGAATAGTTTCATACCCGATATATGAAACCAAAATTTCAACCTTGCCTTCCTTTACATTGTTTAAAAAATATTGCCCGTCTAAATTCGTAGATGTCCCTTTCATTGTACCCTCAATGATCACATTGGCTCCAATCAGTTTTTCATCATTGCTGTCACGAACCAAACCCGACAATGTAAATTGTGCATTTACCCTCAGTATAACACAGACAAACACCATGAATAACATAATGTGTTTCATGTTAAATTTTTTATGTTAAACAATAAAACCAGCAATGATTTACTGAAAAGGTAATTGTCATTGCCTCAAAATCCCTTCGCCGGCATTACCCGGTGCAGGTTCTAAGGGTATAATCTCAGCCTGAAATTTAAGGCACCCCCTTAGAGACATTACAAAATTAATAAAAGGAATTGAAAATTGGTAAAATATTTCCTAACCATGAAATAATTTTAGTCGACATCAAGTACCTCTTTGAAAGCTTTCTTAAATGATTCTTTTGGTATGGCCCCCAGTGCCATTTGAGGTTGGCCGGTTAAAGGAATAAACAACAACGAAGGTATACTTTGAATGCCAAAAACTCCTGCAAGTTCCTTTTCTACCTCTGTATCAACCTTATAAATATTCAGCTTGCCATCGTATTCTTTTGAAAGTTCTTCAAGGATAGGGGCTACCATTTTGCATGGTCCGCACCAATCGGCATAAAAATCAACCAGGGCCGGCTTGTCTCCTTCGTATTTCCACTCCTTGTTAGTTTCAAAATTGAATACTTTTTTTTTGAAGCTTGCGGTTGTAAGATGTTCTGTCATGGTATTAAAAATTAGTATTATATTTAATAAATTACTTACTTCATAATTATTCATCATTACAAAAACAAACATAAAAGCGGAATGTTGACGACCGACTTCGAAAAACTAATAATGTTTTATTGTATTTTTGTCGCTCTTTCATGAAATCTACTAATTCGATGCAATGATAAATTGTCTGAATAAAAAAATTTTTAAACAAATATCAGAAATTTGCCGACAGGAAAAATTACCCGTTTTTGTCATAGGCGGATATGTACGCGACTGCCTTCTCGACCGGAAAAATAAAGATATCGATATTGTTGTTGTAGGAAGTGGAATTGAAGTGGCAAATAAAGTTGCAAAAGTATTGGGTAAAAATACTAAAGTAAGCATTTTTGAAAATTTTGGTACAGCCATGATCCGGTCCGGGGAAAATGAAATTGAATTTGTTGGGGCAAGAAAAGAATCTTACAAACGCAATTCCCGAAAACCGGTTGTTGAAAATGGCACACTTGCAGATGACCAGATACGTCGCGATTTTACAATAAATACTCTTGCAATTAGTCTGAATCAGGACGACTTTGGTACTCTTATCGATCCGTTTAACGGCATTCAGGATTTGCATGACAAGATCATTCGTACTCCCACTAACCCTTCAATAACATTTTCCGATGACCCGTTGCGAATGATGAGGGCAATAAGGTTCGCAGCCCAGCTTAATTTTAAAATTGAAAAAGGTACACTTCATGCTATTAAGGAAAACAGAGACAGGATTTCGATTGTGTCTGTCGAACGTATCAGTGATGAATTGAACAAAATTATGATGACCAATAAGCCGTCCGTTGGTTTTAAATTGCTCGAATCTTCAGGGCTTCTCGAAATAATATTTCCTGAATTATTTAAAATGAAAGGAGTAGATAATCGAAATGGACAGTTTCACAAAGATAATTTTCTGCATACCATAGAAGTTCTCGACAATGTTTCCATGAAATCCGATAATCTTTGGCTCCGGTGGGCTGCCATTTTGCATGATATTGCCAAACCGCTTACCAAGCGTCACACTCCGGAAAACGGATGGACTTTTCACGGGCACGAATATTTGGGGCAGAAAATGGTTCCGGAAATTTTCCGTAAAATGAAATTACCATTGAATGAGAAGATGAAATATGTTCAAAAAATGGTTGGTTTGCATTTAAGGCCGATTGTGCTTGCACAGGAAGAAGTTACCGATTCTGCCGTTCGCAGGTTGTTGTTTGAAGCAGGCAATGAAATTGAAGACCTGATGCTGCTTTGTGAAGCCGACATAACCTCGAAAAATGAAAAACTTAAAAATACATACCTCGATAATTTCAGGCTTGTAAGGGAAAAACTTAAAGAGATTGAAGAGAAAGATGCCGTTCGCAATTTTCAGCCTCCTGTCGATGGTGCAGAAATTATGAAAGTTTTTAACCTCCCTCCCTGTAAAATAGTTGGCGATTTAAAAAATGCAATTAAAGAAGCTATTTTAGACGGCATCATTGCAAACAATCACGAAGAAGCTCACCGGTTTATGATTTCAAAGGCCAGGGAAATGGGCATAGAAACAAAATAGAAATAGGAATTGATAATTGCCTGATTCAATTTCGACACTAGGGTTATGACACTTGCACATTATCGCTCATGAGAAAAACTTTTGTTCATCTTAAAAACAAAACTTCAGTTAATTCAGTCCTGTGCCTATGAAAGCGCATGAGCTGACTATTACGAATCTTAAAAAGTACAAATTAAAAAACAGATATCAACAAGGGTTCGGCGAATCCAACTCACTCCCTGTTAGATTTCAGTAAAAAAAAATAAGGAAATTGACAAAAGTTTTTCCTGAAACATGAATTTACCTAATTGTTCAAATGGAAAAAAATTAACAGCACAGGTAATGTAACGGTGACGAACACAAAGATTTTATCAAAATCGATGCTACTCCTGGTAACTAAATTATCCGGGCAAAGATTGCACGATTCTATACTTATCACCTTTCCATCCATGGAATAAGTAACTTCTAATTGCACGTATTTGCCTGTCGATTTCATTCCATTCAACGGCTTTGTTAAAAAGGAGATCGTCTTGCGGTCAGTTACCCGGTACACATAAATAAATACATTACTGGTATCGGTATACGCTTTAAGATCGTACGGCTGAACTCCCAATATTTCCTCAACCTGCTTCTGGGTCATTCCTAACTGCAAAGACATCACCTGTTGTAGTGAGGTATATTTAGGCGACTGTACAATGCAGGATGTTAAAACAAGCAGGATTATTGCAACTTTTAATATATTTTTTTTCATTTAGCAAATTTAGACATCAGTAATCTCTGTCGTGTTATATAATTTCGTGAAATAGTTATATCATTCACACATTTTCAATTTAAACCCATTCATATCTTAAAATTGCACTTCGTTCGGAGAAGCCTTATGCTTATGCAAGCGTATGCGCCCTGTCTCTCGCATGGTTCCTGAATGGGCACAGAAAACGTGGTATTATTCTATTTTTGTACTTCATTAAGTTAAAAAAAATAAAATTTCGATAATAATTTCATTATTCCTAATTTTGACTTGCGGAAAATATGTTTCTTGTCCTGGTAGTTTTAAAAGAGTTGTAAATATTCAGATCGGGTAGTTGTACAAAATTAAATTATAAAGGGAAGTAATGTTTATGGAAATCAACCAGGAATTAAAAGAAATAGTCGACCCGGCCAGAACTGCACTGTTAATCTGGGATGTGCAAAATATGCTGGTTCAAAATATTTTCAACACCGAAGAATTTCTGGCCAATACAAAAAAGGTCATCTCATATGCCAGGGAAAAAGGTGTCCAGATAATATATTCAAAAATCACCCCGCTGCCTGAAAAGTTCGAATCGCCGGTGAGGAAATATTTTCGGAAAATCCGTCCCTGGAAATTGGATCAGGCCCCAGGCGCACTTGACCTAACCTTCGAGCCGTTTAAAGATGATATTGTTATACCCAAAAGCACGGCAAGTATGTTTATCGGGACAAATTTTGAGCAGCTTTTAAGAAATTCAGGTATTACAACCATTGTTTTTATGGGTATTGCTACAGAAATGGGAGTTGAATCGAGCGCCAGGGATGCATTGAACAGGGGTTTCTTCCCCGTAATAATTACCAATGCAGTATCGTCAAGGAACCAGGAAGCCCATAACCGGTCTCTCGAAAACTTAAAGAATATGATGATCCTTTTAAAATCCGATGAAATTATTTCGCTTTGGTGAATTTTATTGATGCCCGGATTTAATATTTTTTATTTGCTGATATAAGGTTTTAGCCTGGTACATTTTTCTTTATTCTTTCCAAACCTAGCATTTGTTATGGAATGTTTTCAAAAAAGAACTGATGAATATTAAAAATACATTCAGATCGTTACAGTATAGAAATTATTTACTTTTTTTCAGTGGTCAGAGCATATCATTAATCGGCACCTGGACCCAACGTATTGCTACACCCTGGTTGGTTTACAGGATGACGGGTTCCCCTTTGCTTTTAGGAGTGGTAGGATTTGCCGGCCAGTTACCGACTTTTTTAATGAGCCCTTATGCAGGAGTGATCACCGACAGAATTGACCGGTACAAAGTTTTGCTTTCAACCCAGGTATTGGCAATGATCCAGGCGTTTATCCTTTGCATTTTATTTTTTATGCATAGAATCGAGGTATGGCAAATAATTACACTGGGTATTGTCCTTGGCTTGATCAATGCTTTCGATGTTCCGGCACGACAATCGTTGGTCATAAAAATGGTTGACAATAAACAGGACCTCGGAAATGCAATTGCCTTAAACTCATCGATGGTAAATGCCGCCCGACTGATAGGCCCGTCGATTGCCGGAGTGTTAATAGTGTATTTTGGCGAGGGGTATTGTTTTCTTATTAATGGGATAAGCTATTTGTTTGTAATTACTACCCTATTATTTATAAAAATAAAACCAAATGTTAAATTACCAGACGGAAAAAATATTATCCAGGAGTTCCGTGAAGGGTTCTATTATACGTTTAGCAATATAACAATACGGACGTTAATATTGCTTCTTGCTTTGGTTAGTCTGGTAGGGATGCCATATACCATCCTGATGCCTGTTTTTGCCGGTAAAATTCTTCATGGCTCATCGCATACATTTGGCTTTCTCATGGCAGCAACCGGAATAGGCGCTTTGGTTGGCTCATTATATATGGCATCGCGAAAAACTGTGGCAGGCCTTGAAAAATTAATCCCGGCATCGACTATTATTTTTGGTTGCGGGATTATTGTTTTTGCATTATCGAGGAATTTCTATTTTTCCCTGTTCATCCTCTTGTTTACCGGGTTAGGAATGATATTTCAAATGGCTGCCAGCAACACCATTATCCAGACCATTGTCGATGAAAGAAAACGTGGCAGGGTGATGAGCTTTTATACCATGGCCTTTATGGGAACGGCCCCTTTTGGAAGCATTCTTGCCGGGTGGTCTGCCAATTTAATTGGTGCCCCTGATACATTGGTTATAGGTGGCTTTTTGTGCATTGCCGGAGCAATTGCATACCTGGTTGTTTTGCCAAAAATCTTAAAAATGCTTACCCTGATTTACGACCAAAACAAATTGGATAAAAAATAAATTATGACTATCCCCATTGATAACTAAGCCAATATTTATCTGTCATTGCGAGGAGGAATCCCGCCGCGGCGGGAAAGCAATCTATTGATATAGCGTTGTATTCATGTGGTTTAAAGATTACTTCGCTTCGCTCGTAATGACATTAGTAATCATTCCGGACAGTCATTTTATTCAGATCAAATTTCATTTTATAATATGCAATAAATACTTTATTGGCCATTACATTTTTTACCGGTTCTGAAACTTTCATATATTTACTCCAATAATTTTATTCTGTTTAGTATTAAAAATTATTTTATGATAGAAAAGGTTGTTTCATTTATTGAAAAGAAAGGGATCATAATTTTTTTATCTTCATTGTGTATTTGTGTAATATTTGCATTTCTACTTTTTAATTTAAAAATAAGTGACGGAGGTGATGATTCTGATTATATAGTGGAAGCTTTTAAATTTTTAAAAGGTATTTCTTTTCCTTCCGGGCATAGTTCTTTTTACCCGATTTTTCTAAGCATTTTTGTATGGATCTTTGGTATTAAATTGTTTTTATTGAAATTATTGTCCCTTATTTGCATTGTATTTCATTTGTATTTCTTTTATCAGACTTTTAAAAATAAAATTCCTGAATATATATTGTTATTGACTGTTTCATTTATTTGTATCAATTCATTTATCCTCATCTATGCCAGTCTTTCATATAGCGAAGCGCTCTATTTTGCTTTGCAAATCAGCAGCCTTTATTATTTTTTCAAAATTGCAGATAATTTAAATATGGGCATACTGCCGTTAAAATTGTGGAAATACTGGTTAGTATTTGGTTTCTTAATGTTTGTATTATTTAATACAAGAAATATTGGAATAACATTCCTGTTATCAATTGCCATTTATTTTCTGTTTTATAAAAAATGGGGTTCCGCAATTATTGGGATAATATCCTTTTTAGTCTATCAAATTCCTTTTTCTCTATATCAAAAAATAGTATGGGGTTCTTCAAATATATTCGTTACAGGTTCATACGGTGGAATGTTTCTTAAAAACTCTTACCAGGCCGGGTTAGGTAAAGAAACATTTTGGGGATTTGTTGAACGATTTTTTGAAAACATAAATCAGTTTATCTCTACACATTTATTAATCTTTTTTGGTTTGCGCCCCGAGACTTCTTATGCATCAAATATATTTTTGACTATAACCTGTTTTGCCATTTTCTATTTTATAATTAAAAGCATAATACAAATCAACAAATATTTAAATTTCGTATGTATATATATCACTTCAGCAATGTGTGTGACATTTTTAGTTCAACAGACCAATTTAGATCAAGGCCGGCTGATCCTGGTTTTTGTTCCATTGATATTCCTGGTTTTTATTTCAGGGCTTAATGAAATATTTATTAAAAAAAGAAATATTTTGTTGCAGGCTATTCCAATAAGTGTTGGACTTCTTATGATAATTATTTCTTTTGTGAATACTATTTCCAAGGCAGCAGAAAATATTCCGGTATTATCAGAAAACATTAGTGGCGACAAATATTATGGATTTACACAAGATTGGATTAATTATTTAAAACTTAGTACATGGTGTGCCGATAATCTGCCTAAAGATGCTATTATTGGCTGCCGGAAACCGACAATGAGTTTTATTTATGGAAATGGAAAAGATTTTAGAGGTATTTATCAGTGTCCATTCTTTCCGGTAGACTCTTTTCTCCGGGCAGCTAAAAAAATGCCTGCTATTTTGGTTATCAGGGAGGATGAAATCAGGTCAAAATTATCAAGGGAAAATCAATTAATCCTGAGAAAAAATTTCTGGGCCATAATCATGAAAAACAATATAGGATTTGGGATTATTCCATTAAATTCTTTTAATAAAAACTATCTCATTTCAAAAGTTGCCCAATTCAGGATATTTCATAGTTTTAGTTATGACACATTGGGCTATTTTACTAAATACAGTAAAAGCGTAGTAGCTTATCCTGATAGTTTGCTTAACATATTTCACTCTATGAAATTAGAATATATTATAGACGCAAAAATAAACGGGGGCGCCTTTGATGGAAATAAACAATTTTTTATAAATACAGTGAAACGCTACATTTCGCTTATTGCTCAAAAATATCCTTCTCTTTTTGAATTAGTGCGGGTTGAAGGTAAGACATACCCAGCCAGCCTTTATAAAATACATTGGGAGATGGTTGTTCCCAATAATGAAAACTGAATTTTATATCTTCAACATGTGTAGTTAAATAAGTTTTTTGAATTGTATTAATTTATATTTCTTATTATTTAAAATAATTTCAAGGAATACAAGGTTATGATTTTATTTACGGGCCAGTTCAACAATATCAGTGCTGAACAATATATTCTTGTCGGAACCTTTGCTTACAGCATTTATCATTGCCAACCCGATTTCCTTTAAGGTTGAAACATACTTTGGAAAGAGAAATTTCCAAACCGGATATAATTTACCAGCGATTCTATAAATTTTATAAGTATTTTTTAGCCCTTTTGTCGGTTGAATATAACCGGGCCTGAACATATAAGCTTTACCGACAAATAAATTCAGCAAGCTGTTTTCTGTTTTTCCTTTCACACGTGCCCACATGCTTCGTCCTTTTTCGGTGCTGTCGGTTCCGACTCCCGATATATAACATATTTTCAAATCTGGGTTCAGGTTATTCAGTGTTCGGGCCAATGCCATTGTCAGCTCAAAGGTAATATGATAATATTTTTCTTCCTTCATGCCGACAGATGAAACACCTAAACAAAAGAAACATGCATTATAACCGGTTAACTGGTCTTTTATTTTTGTGAAATCGTAAAAATTGTCATGAATAATTTCTTTTAATTTGGGGTGTGCTACGTTACATGGTCTTCTGTTTATTACTAAAACAGATTCTACTTCAGTATGGAGAAGGCACTCATGCAAAACACCTTCACCTACCATACCTGTTGCTCCGGTAATTATTGCCCATATTTTCATCGTTTGAATATTTTAATTTTTTTAAAAAAATCCAATTGTCAAATACTTTCAGGTTATAGCAAAATAAACTTAAATTTAGGATATTTAATTAATCCTGCTTTGACATATTAAAAAATATACATTATTATGAAGTAAAAATAGTTAAGTATAAGATACTTGATTATTATTTTAATAATTTGTACCTTTCGAACAGAATAACAGTCCTAATTATTTAAACTTAAAACTTAACAATTATGAAAGCACTACGTTGGATTGCCTGGATTTCGGGTGCAATAGCAGTAGTCATCATTATCCTGGCAGGAATCGCTGTTTTAACCGGTAAATTAATTCATGGTATAGAGCATGGGGTAAATTATTTCCATGTTGCTAACAGTTTTCTGCTTATTACTATTGCAATCTTTATCGCAACCAAGCAGTGTTGCTGCTGCTGTAAAGATGAATGCAAACACGAAGGGGAAGAAAAAAAAGAAGGATAGCCTGAGCGCTGCAACCATTAATTAACTTAGGTTTTTACTTAAGGAATTAAACACAAAAACCCCAGAATATGGGGCTTTTGTGTTTTTATGTTTTACGTTTAAATATTTTATTGAATTTTTGTTAAAACAAAATTATCAAATGAAGCAACCACCTTTGAAAAGTTTTGAATAACATCGGAACTTACCATTAAACCAACCCTGATATCTGAATTCACTTTCCCAATTTGAAATGTTCCTATTGATTGATTATTTATATTTAGTTCGAGTGTTTTGGCATTTTGTATCAATTCCAAAGTATTTACACTTCCCTTTTCCAGATTAATAGCTTTTGAGCTCGTTGCAGGAACAATAGTATAAGGCGTCCCGTTTAATTTTTGTAAAATTTCATAAAACCCGTTATCTGAAATAAATACAAAAGAAAAATTTTGATTATCGATATAATTAAAAAGTAATCCGGCCAACCCTAATTTGGAATTATCATCCAAAGTTATGGTGAAGTCAACTTTTAAAGAATATGTATAATTAATTTCACCTGAATACGGTGTAAAACCATATGGCGCAAAGGACCAGCACATAATTCCCGGAGTGTCAACGGTAATTTGATATTTACTATTGTTATAAGCATAGATTAAGGATTGAATATTTCCTACAGTCCATCCTTTATTGGTAGAAAAATCATCCTGAAAAATTATTTGATTTTCCGGTGAATTTTTTTTACATGCTATTGAAAGAAAAGCCAACGCTATAAAAAGTATTCCAATTTTTTTCATTTGAATAAAATTTAATTAAAAACTAAGATACTTAAAATTACTAAAATATAAATATTTTTTGCTTTCACGAAATATTCATGAAACATAATTTATATTATTTATTCAGGTTGATTGATCTGAAGGTTGAAGATTTTCTAAATTTCTTAAGTAATTTCAAATGTCCTGGATTTTCCATGATCTCACGTATTTTTAAGTCTATTTGTGGATAATCTATGTACCTAAATTATTTGAATTAATTCCCTCTTTGAATCAATGTAACATTATTTTTTTTCTCAAAATATCTGAAAAAATAATACAATTTATACTCCAGCACCAAGCCATATTCAATTTTAGGATCATATTCGATAAATGAATCATATAAACCGGTAATAGCCTTAGAAATATATCTCGAATTCCATTCGGAAACATATTGAATATTCCAGGTTTTGTAATAATTCTCGGAATAAAATTCCCTGGAAGGCTGTGAATTGAGATAAAACTCATATCCCGGATCGAAAACTATTAATTCATATTCGGTTGAATCATAGGCCGAAGAATTGATATTTACTATTTTACCGGAATCCGGTTTTTCACATGAAAAAGCACCTGAAAAAATAAACATCATTATTCCGGTTAATAAAAGACGGGTTTTTGCTTTCATAACTCGTATAATTTTAACTCAGTTTATTAATCCTTGTTTAACAACCTTAATTTTAAAAATAATGAATAGGAAATATTTCAATAAAAATCAATCTTAAATACTGAAAATGCCAATCAATAATTTTCTTCATAAACTTCTGAAAACGATTTTGGATGCAGGCACGCAGGACAGGTATCGAGGGCTTTGTCTCCTTCATATACATATCCGCAATTGGAACAAACCCATTTTACTTTTTGTTTCTTCTCATATACGGTACCATCCTCAACATTTTTCAGGAGCTTCAGATACCTTTTTTCATGTTCGGCTTCCACCTTTGCAATCATTTTAAATGCAACAGATACTTCATGAAAACCTTCTTCTTTAGCTATATCGGCAAACATGGGATATAATTTTGTCCATTCCTCATTTTCACCCATTGCTGCAGCTTTTAAATTTTCTGCAGTAGTACCAATTTTACCTGAGGGATAAGATGCAGTAATTTCTGTTTCGCCTCCCTGTAAGAATTTAAAAAATCTTTTGGCATGTTCTTTTTCCTGGTTTGCCGTTTTTTGAAAAATGTTGCCAATCTGTTCATATCCTTCTTTTCTAGCTTCTTTGGCAAAAAATTCATAACGATTTCTTGCCTGCGATTCACCGGCAAATGCTTTTAGTAGATTTTGCTCAGTCTTTGTTCCTTTCAAACTTTTTTCCATGATTTTCTTTTTTTATGTTTAGTATAAAAATAATACTTTTTTAGGTGATGTTGCTTATAGGTTAAAAAATAGGGTTCAATTAACTACCGATGGCCTAAAAGCATATTTAGACGCTATTGAAAATAATTTTACAACGGGTATTGATTTTGCACAATTAACAAAGATATATGGTGGCGAACAAAGTGAAGTACGATACAGTCCAGCTAATTGCACCAGAACAAAAAAGACTAAAATTTCAGTAACCCCGGCAATGGAAGTAGGATTAACTAAAAATATTATGGAAATTGAAGATATTGTAAAACTTATTAAAGGTTAATTATTTTCTAAGAATAATTAAATCAAAGTACATTAATCGAGTGTGCAAGGGAAGTTGTGTTGTGATTCCAGTATATATTCTTTCATCTTCTTCATTTTCAAATAAAAACTGAAATTCATTTTTTACGTAATAATCTATTGCTATTACTTCATTATATGAATCTACAACTAAAAATCTGCATCCTGTTTTATTTCCAGCATCAATGAACCAGGATTTAATAAAATCCATTAGTTCTTTTCCAATACCCTTGCGTTGAAATTCTTTATTAACGCCTAATCTCCCAATTAATACGGCCGGATAACTACGCATTCTTTTGGGATTAGGAATAGGACGATTAATTTTATTTTTTATCGGATGAGGAAGAAGACCAGCTTTTATACTATCATTAGAAATTGTAAAAAGGCATACTATTTTGTCCGGTTCTTTATCAAGAGTAAAACAATAAGTTTTACCCATTAATTCATTTGAATAATTATCACAATCTTTTGCGAAAAATTCATTTAGGTCATCCTTCCCACAATTAAAAATATCGCATTTTGATAATATGTTTTTTGAAAATGACCTAAATGTGCAATATTCATCTAAAAAGCCCAATTTATACTTAATTACTTCATTTTAGCTTTTTCCAATATATTATTGGCTGATTTTATTTGTTTGCTAAAATCAATAGTCCCTTTGTTTAAATATGCTTTATCTGCTTTTTCGATAAATTTTTTTGCATCTTCTTTATAAAGTATTGGTATAGTTTTTATTTCTATTGCCATTTTTAAAATTTTTATTAAATATTTTAAATTTTTTAAGCAACAACTTTTATATATAACGTACTATATTTAATTATGTTTGTATAAAATATATTATAATAAACATCTTAAGTTGTTAAAAAATATTTTAAATTAATTTTCAAAATTATATCAATAATAGCAGTTGTTTGTTATTAAATAATCTAAAAATGTTGCATTTTTTGCAAAACAATTTAAAATTTTGAGAAAAAGGAATTTTGCATTACCAGTAAATTCTAATATATTATCTTTAATAAAAAAATCAAACTGAGACACTACCCTTTTTTATACTGATGAAGAAATAATTTTTAAGTTTTCTGCTACATCAAATGAATTATTCTTTACAATCAGAAGTCTTGTTCTTTCCTGAATGGTGGATATTCAAATTTTAATCCAGTTTGAATAACCGAAAAATTGTTTCCCATTGAAAAATTTATTCTCAAAAAAAGATAAAATTTTATATTTTAACTTTTCATGCTTTGCCTTTTCTGTTTCCGGATCTGCCTTTTTGGAATAATTCAATTGGTATTTCCAGTTAAAATTTTTCAATAAACTATAAATCACTTGCGGGTGCGATCCCTTAAACAATGGGATTTTCCCTAAAGCGCCATAATTGTAATAACTCTCCTTTTTTGAAAAGTTTTCATTGGTTTCATTTTTTCCATGGTGCATAGAATGTTGTTCTTTTCTTTTCGATTGCATAATTCCCGGCGGCCTTACCCAGCCATAATGATAGATATAGGCGTTTAACGGTTTGACCTTTAATTTTTCATTATTAATTTTTCTGAAGGACTGGGCATCTTTAAATGAGAAAATTCCTGCATTATTCCTGACAATCCTTATTTCATTCCTGTACCAGCCATGAAAAGGCAGATAATGATTGTAATCTCCCCAGAAATGATAATAATTAAAAAGAAAACCATCGACATTTTTATCGTTTAAAAATTCAAGGCATTTCGTTTTTATGTATTCCAAATCATTTTCATGGACCACTTCATCGGCCTGCAAATAAAAGCACCAGTCGCCGGTACATTTGCTTAATGCAAAATCTGTTTCTTCTTTAAAAATGAGGCCATCGATATATTTTTTTTCATCCCATTTCCTGTGAAATATTTTAATTTTATCAGAATTAATGGAATTAATAAGGTTTTCAGTCTGATCATTGTCGTCACAATTGCCCAGAGCTACAATAAATTCATCAACTATAGGCAAAATAGAAAGAATTGCTTCTTTAATCGGGAAATAATACTTGTCAGCATTTCTGACCATTGTAAATCCGCTTATCTTCATTGTTAAGATTACTTATTTTTTATTTTTTAACGCCAACAACCATATTGGCTGGTTCCAGCAATTCATTCGCATAATCAGTTCCCCATTTTTCCTCTATTGTAATTAAATTATCGCTATCGACAAAAGGCGGAAATTTCTTTTTAAAGGTAAGCCGGTTAAAATGATGAACATAAACTCCGGGCAGCACTTGCACCGGTTTCATGTCGCCGATTTCAATATTTCTTTTTCTCGACTTGAGAAAAATATCAAAATCAGCAAACTGAACCCTTTCGTCCCATGTGCCGATTTTCTCAAGTCCCCTTCGGGTCATAATTACATTATTACCTGCAATTCCCAGTACCAGTGAATCTTTGAACTTTTCATATCTTTTCTCGGTCCATTTTTCCCAGTTTCCATACATCAACCAATGAGTTAATTTCAGAACCCATGAGTGATTTCCAAAAAGAAATACAATTGGATTTTTAATATATTTCCATTTTTTAAAGTGGGAATGTGTTTTTTCTTTTGATTCAATTTTTTCGGGAGAAGAACACGATACTATATCTAAACCGTGTTTCGTCATAATTTCAATAGCCCTTTCGTCCCAATTTTTAGAAACGAGCACATCATTGTTTAAAAAAACCAGGTAATCGTATTTTGCAATTTCAATACCGCGATTCTGACAAAACGGGTAAGAATAATTCGCATTATTCCTGATAATCCTTGCACCTACACTTTCAAAAAATTCGCAGCTTCCATCGTCTGATTTGTTATCAACAATTATCAATTCAAAAGGATATTTTGTATATTTTAATAAATATTCATAAAAAAGTTTGTTCATGCCCAGTTGATTGTAGATGGCAGTGATAATGCTTATCATGGGAAATTAGAAAAGATTGTATTTATAAATTTATTCTTTTTTTATAAAGTCAGTTTTTTCAGTACCGCAAACCGGGCAAACCCAATTATCGGGTAAATCTTCAAACCTGGTTCCCGGAGGAATTCCGGATGCCGCGTCACCTGTCTCAGGATCATAAATATATCCACAGACCGGACAATAATATTTATCGGCTTTTAAAATCTCCACCTTTTTTTTCAGTTTTTCAGGATCAATAAATGTAGGGGCATTTTTAGGTGCTTTTCCTTTTTTAACTTCACGGTAATAACCATATGTTAATGGTTCTGCCGATTCGTTTAACAAATCGCTGTCGATTACTTTGCCTACAAAAAGCAGGTGCGAACCAACATCGAGAGACTGAACTACTTCACATTCGAACCAGGCAACTGTATCTTCGAGTAATATTGGCGCCCCTGTTGAACCGGTTTTATAATTGAAACTGCTGAATTTATCAATATCCTTTCCTGATTTATAACCAAAAGTCCCAAATATTTCCTGCTTTGTGTCTTTGCGAAGAGCGGAAATAGTAAAAACATTACTTGCTTTTATCATCCCGGCAGTAAAATTGTTCTTACTGCAGACTACGCACAACTGCTCAGGTTCAGCCGTTACCTGGAATACGGTATTAGAGATATAGCCATTCAGCTTTTTGCCATTTATCGAACTTACAACATAAAGCCCGTAGGTAATTTTAAAATAAGCTTCGATATTCATATAATATTCTGTTTTCGTTCCGCTAATTTAAAGTTTTGGGGCGATATTCAATTACAGAATTATTTAATTTTTTATCATTGACCCTTTGTAACCCGCTTTGGTAAGGGTATCGACGATTAGTTTTTCATCTATCCCCTCCCCTTCTATTGTAAGAATTTTATCCGGATTATTAATATCGACATCCCAGGTTTTTATTTCCGGAACTTTATTAAGAAACGGTGTAACTGTCGCTTTACAACCATTACAATTGATATTCGTTTTGAATTTAAGTGTATTTACCATAATCTTCAATTATAATACAAAAATACATTAATCAGTTCTATAAAAGTCATTGATTTTTAATAATAAGTAATACCAGTCTTGTTCAATAAACCTTAATATGAAGAAAATAATTGATTTTTCAATTCTTCCCGCTTCGACATCAAAATGTATCCATCTTTATACAGATTTATTTTTCGGGATTTGTGTTGTTGGATATTCCTGTACAATGAAAAACAGTGGTCAGTTTATCGGCCAGGAATTTCAAAGAATTATTTATAAAACAATTAGGCTCAAATATTTTACTTCATTAAATATTTTAACATTTTGATAATAATTTTAAATTTGAAATTAATTTTTATTTAAATAATATGAAACGTTTTGGTATTATAATATTAATAGGAATTATTTTCATCGAAGCCTTCATGGCTGATTTGTACTGCCAGAAGAACCTGATTCCACTTACATCAGAATTGGTACAAAAGTATAATCTTACTTTTCATGACCTCCTTTCAATGAAATATTATATCAGTAAAAAGCTTATATTTAATGCCAGTACAACGGAAACGACCAACGATAAGAATATCGGTACCAAAACACTTTCAACTTCGACCTTAATTAAAAAAAAGGAAATTATCCTTCCAGAAAAAACACCGGGAATAGCAATTGACTCAATTAAAAATGGGGTTAAAGTAGACTTTGGAAACGGGGTTATTCTAAATTTTAGTTATTTTAAATTTTTTATTGATTATAAAGTCATTACTGACTATTTTTTAAAACCATTAACAACAGTTAAAATTAATGATATAGAATATTTTGTCGAAGGCCCAAAAACAGATTTAATAAAATCAGGTAATACCTCTGATGGTTACGTTTTTAATACTGAATCTGTTGATCTTCTTGTTGACTTATCTGTTCTAAAATCGACCAAGGTGATTAATGAAAAGGAAATTGCACCAGGCAGGGTAATTGGCAAATGATTTCCTGCTTCCTGGTTAAATTATTATGCCCCATTGCTGATATTGAAATTGTTTCTATCGCTAAAAATCTTTGAATTGACAGGAAAAGTAGTAGCAACAGTTGTCTCGGAAGAGTTATCAGTTGGTCCTTACTCATGGCAATGGAATGCGGCAAAAATGTCTGGCGGTATATATTTTTATAGTTTACAAGCTGGTACATTTATAGAGACAAAGAAATTTATTTTGCTAAGATACGAGACAACATCAATTGCACGCGCTAATATTCAATGCGTGTTTACTCACTATAGTTCCAGCAAAGCGGGACAGGTTGTAAAAAAGTTCAGTGGTTTTGAAATGTATTGCTTTTTAATTACATTTGAAACCATAATAATAATATTGTGAAGATAAATTCCGCGCTAAACATAGCCGCATCATATTTTCATTCATTAAAAAATAAAACAAACGGATTCTGATTAAAAAAGAATTAATTTTCAAACTTTATATACCCTAAAAATGGAGGTCAAATATGAAACACAAAAAAGTAAAATTATGTACTTTACTCTTATTCGGATTAGGACTATCAATACTGCAGGCACAAAGCGGGCTGTATGTAATGAAAAAAACCGGAACGCAAACACAATTTACATTTAACAGTATTACAAAGTTAACTTTTGCCTCAGGATACATGACAGTTAATAAAACCGATGGCAATTCGAATATTTATGCGTTAGGCGATATTCGTTATCTGAGTTTTATTGACCTGACAACTAATGTTTCACAAATCAGCAATCAGGGAAGTGGAAACGTTATGCTTTATCCTAATCCTGCAACTGACCAACTGCAAATTAGTTTTGAATCTGTGAAAACAGGGAATGTTCAGGTAGAAATTATTGATGCTCAAGGCAAGGTTTTGCAGCGACAAACCTTAAACTGCAAAAACGGAAACAACCATGCAATAATTTCCTTATCACAATTGTCTGGAGGGTTATATATATGCCGTTTACAAAACTACAATAAACTAGAAACTATTAAATTTATTAAAAACTAACAAAAGGAGGAATTAAAATGAAAACAATTGGTACAATAATTATAGCAATATTATTAACATGTAATTTCGCCAAAGCACAAGACACAATGTACATATATAAATCGGGTGTAGTAATAACAAAGTATGCCGTAGCCGACATCGACAGTGTTATTTTTTACAAGGCAAATACAACCCCAGTAACAGGTTCTACTTTGACAGGTACATGGAATACAACCATGACCTTTAGTAATGATCCCACCAATCCATTTAACGGCACTACGGTTATTGTACAGCATGACAATGGTAGCTTGACCGGCAGTTTTGTCTTTAGCGATGGATCAGGTTATACACTATTACTTTCATCTAGTAATATTTCTGGCAATTCTGTAACAATTGATTGGATGTTAGAATCTTTTTTAATGAGTTTTCAGGGTACAGTTAATTCTGCATTTAATTATATGAGTGGTTCCTTTTATGGGAATGGCATAGTAATGGGTACATGGTATGCCAGTAAAACAGCTAAAAAGAGTACAACTATTAATAAAGGTATATCTGATAATTCTGAAAAAGATCGCTTTATTATAAAATTAAGTAAATAAGTACAGCGTATATTAATAAAATTTAATTTCCCATGCGTCTGAGATGCATGGGATTTTTATCTTTTCAATTCATGAGCTTATATAAATGTTCCCGGGTTTTGATAGATTGATTTTTTAGATCGTTATCTTAATATAGGGTTAAATATGATTTAAATTCTTTTTTCGATAAACAAACAAATAAATGCTTATTTCATAACCAATGAGGTTTTTGATGGTTGTAATTTTTGTACTTTCTTTTAAATTTGTTATTCATGGATAAGTTCAAATTACTAAACACCCCACAGTACTTGGGTAAATTTTAAATGGAATACAAAATAAATACTTGAACATGGATTCGAATAGAAAATTAATTATTAAAAACGCATACAACATAGCTGCAAAATCCTACGCTGATTTGTGTTTCTTTGAACTTTATGATAAGCCATTGGACAAGAAATTATATGACTTATTTTTTGAAAGGGTTGTAAACAAAGGAACATCTGTTGAGATTGGATGTGGCCCGGGGGAAATTGCAAATTATTTAAAAATGAAAGGGCTTGATATTATTGGGATTGATATTTCTGATAAAATGATAGAAATAGCAAAACAATTAAACCCTTTTATTGATTACAGGGTGGGAGACGTTTTTAATTTGAATTTTAAGGATAATTCAGTAGCCGGGATTGTTGCGCCATATTTGATTGTGAACTTTAAATTGGACGATATCCCAAAGGCGTTTTCAGAGATTAACCGGGTATTAATTAAAAAAGGGCTTTTCCTTATTTCATTTCATTCCGGACAGGAAGAATTTGAGATAAATGATTTCTTTGTAAAGGGTAACACGATTCCATTTACTTACTTTAACCCTGATACAATTAATAATATTATAATAGAATGTGGATTTAAAATCATTGAGATTATTAACCGAATGCCTTATGAAGGTGAAGTTACAGAAAGAACTTATATATTCGCAGAAAAGAAATAATTCACGGTCGTACCGCATTGGTTCCTTTATCTTGCAGGGTTTCTCAATATAGTTATAAGTAAGTTCCGGGGGTTTTGCATTTTTTTATTTCTATAACGGGCTTCAACAAATCGATAATATTTTTGTCATTGCTGTCACAGACGAATTTTCTGATTTTTCTATGTTTCTGTTTATGCAGGTTTATGCGAACTATTAACTTAAGTTTGTCTTTTTAAATGATTCTACCTTTAGAAACTTAGGTTATAAACCAGGACTATTAATAATTTAAGGTCAACTGGGATTTGTAGTTTAGCGTTTTTAATTATATTTGTTTCGTTGGATTCGTCCATTTTGTATAATATAACCTTCACAGAATAGTGAACTAAGTGTATTGATAATTATTAAAGAATGAAAACTTTATGGATTTTTTGAAAAATAATATTTATTAAACTATTAAGAAAATGAAAAAAAATTTGACAACTATTTTAATATTTATTTTTGCATATAGCTTTAGCAAAACCCAAAATACCCCATTTATTTATCAGCAAGTTGAAAAAAACGACAACAACACCTTAGCATGGATTTCTGGTAAAACTTCTATTCTTATTGATACAAGTCCTGATTTTGCGACCAAGGTTCTGGACTCTTTGTATAATTCCTTAAAATGGGATGATTGGTGGAGCTCATTTCTTCTTTCTGAAGCTGCTTCAGATGATTGCGCAGGAGGAACAGGTACTACAGATGGCGGACAATATCAAAGATATGACAGGGGACTACCGATTTTAGATGCAAACCCAAATATTTATCCCTGGCAATATTATTACCAGGGAATTTCTTATGCCAATAGTTACCTGCAATACGAAGCTAAAATTGATTGGACAGGACTTGAAGCACTGCGGCTTCAGTACCAGGCTGAAGCCAGGTTTCTCAGGGCATACATGCATTTCTACCTTACCAGGATGTTTGGAAAAATTCCTGTACTCGATCATATTGTTTCCCCTGGTGAAGTACTTTACAATTCTAAAGTAACAGATATATATACCTTCATTATAAACGATCTTAAATTCTGTGCTGAAAATGGATTATCCGCACCATATCCTGGAGTTGAGGAAAATTGGGGCCATGCTACAAAGTGGGCTGCTGAAGCTATGATAAGCAGGGTTTATTTGTTCTATAGTGGCTATTATAACGAAAATGAAATAAATGGGCTAACCGGATCGGACGTCGAAGCTTATATTGATGATGTCATACAAAATGGAGGATTTGACCTGGTACCTCAATTTGCAAGCCTTTGGAGAGTTTCTTCCTATTCTGAATTAGGCGGAGATACAAGTATTTCAAATTATGCCGGTGAAATTAATCCTGAGGTTGTTTGGTCGGTTCGTTATTCTGGCGGCAATGGATACCAAGTCGGTGGTAATAGATTTGCCAGGATGATTGGACCCAGAAATACAAATTTTAATCCGTATGGACAAGGTTGGGGCGCTATACCCGTGCTTCCGACTTTATGGTTAGCATATGATTCTGCGGATTTGCGTCGTAAAGCTACTATTCTTTCATGGAAAGACGAAGGGTTGACCTATAAATATACATTGAACTCGCAGGCACAATATACCGGATATAATAGTAAAAAATATGAAATTGCTTCTGTAAAAGGAATTCCTGAAGCACAACCAGACTGGCAGGTTGATTGCTCTGAAGACTATATGATTATTCGTTTTGCCGATGTTCTTCTTATGGGCGCCGAATTACATTTAATGAACGGTGATGGTTCAACAGCCTTAACCTATATTAACAAGGTACGCGAAAGGGCATTTGGTGATACAACTCACAATTATTCGACACTAACCATTGATGACATTTTTAAAGAAAGAAAATTGGAACTGGCTTGTGAAGGTATCAGATATTGGGATATCCTGAGATCATGCAAAGGCGATTTCACAAAACTCACGTCCATATTGACATATATTGATGATGCAGATGGAGGTGATTTCTCACAAACAACTGATGTTTTAAGCAAAGATGTGGATGGCAATAATTTTGTTTCCACGAAAGGTTTATTTCAACCTCCATATGAGTTATCGGATTTAATCATTATTAAAGATAATAAAGATATTTCATCGCAGAGTTTTGTGTATCCAAATCCAGTTAACAATTTTCTAATAATAAAAGTTAACGATTTTGATTTTTCTAAAACAAACTTTCAATTGTATGATATTTATGGAAAACTTTTGGAAAATAAACAGATTTCCGGAAAAGTAACTACTATAGATATGAGAAATTATGTTTCTTCAACTTATATTGTGAAAATTGTAAGTATGAGGAATTCTTTGATTCCAGAGGTTAAAGTACTTAAAATCATTAAAAATTAATTGATACGATCATTCGGTAACTTGTGTCTTTATTTTAATGATGTTTTAATAGAAAAATAAATCCAGATTATTAACCAGAACAATTTTTGGAGTTCACTGAGTTTTGTAGTTTTGTGTTTTCTAATTAACTTTATTCAGAATACTACTTGAGGATAAATCCCGCACCCTGCTTAACCGAGAACCATTTGGGCATAATGAAATTATTAAATAATAGATACACAAATGGCATTTAAAAAGTTGTTTATTCTTATTTGCATGTTATGTTCAAATTTAATAACCTTTTCCCAAAATGCTTTTTTTTCAAAAATATATATCGAGCCTGCCTATTATTACGGTTCGGTATTGCCCCAAACCAATTATATAGGATATTTGCTTCAGGACCATATTCAAGCTTTTCAATTAAATATTGGCATTAATACCAATGGTTCTAAAAAATGGCATAAATATCTCAATTATCCACGTTTAGGATTAGGTTATTATCATTCAAACCTAGGGAATAATAATGTATTTGGATTTTTAAATTCATATTATGGCACTGTGGCTATTAAAACATTTAGGCCTAAATATTTCATTAATATCGAACATAATTTAAATGCCGGAATCGCTTATGTGACTATGAAATATGATATATATAAAAACAGCTTCGACATTCCCCTGGGTTCGCATTACAATTTTTATCTTCAATATGCATTGGTATTTCCAATAAAGCTCACTAAAACAATCGAAATTTATGGCGGGGCTTGCTTTACACATATTTCTGCCGCAAATATAATAGAACCCAATCATGGTCTAAACATGGCTTTAATAAGACTGGGCAGCCGTTTTAACTTTAAACCTGTTGAATATAAAAATGAGGGTGAAGTCCAAACACATTACGATACCATAAGACATCTTTTTACAATTGTTGTTGCAAGCGGAATTAAACAATACAGTCGCTATACTAATGATAAATATTGGGTTTATGCTATAACTCCTGAATATTGCTATAAAATAAGCCCTGTTTTTGGCATGGGTGGAGGTATAGATTTATATTATGATAATTCTGTAAAACCATATTTATTAGAATATAAAAATGAGAAAGCCAGGTTAAACCAACTTTTACATTCAACAGCCCATTTAACCTTTCAACTATATATTGGACAATTATCTTTTTTGGTTCAACCAGGATGTTACATATATAAAAATTTCGATATGTACCAGGAATCATCTTATAAATTCGGTTTCCGGTATCAGTTTTTGGAACATTTTTCAGCCGGAATTTTATTGAAAACTCATTGGCTTGCGCAAGCTGATGTATTAGAATTTGGAATTAGCTGTACTTTATAAAAACACGAAAATGAAATATAAAATTGTATTTATAATTTCATGCCTCATATTAACTTCTTGCTTTAAAGATGCACTATGGAATGCTGGTCAGGATGAAAGCAGAAAGATTAATCTTGAAGAATATAACACTATCGAATTGAATAGTATTTTTGATATTTTACTAGTTCAGGATACAGTAAACTATGCCGTAGTAACATGCGGTAAAAATATCATAAACAATGTTGAAATTAATGAAAAAAACAACGTTTTAAATTTAAGCCAAAAAACAGATGTAAATTGGACACGTACCTATAAACACACTTTAATAGAATTGCATTTCAAACTTTTGTCTTCTATTCAAATAAATAATAGTGTTAAAATTGAATCGAAATCGCCTATTCATAGCCCGTTTTTAACTATTCAGGATAATGGCGATTTAAGCGAAGTAAACCTATACATAAATTGTAATAATTTTAGCATGGCAGTTTCTAACGATAATTTTGGAATTTATAAAATTCGCGGTTCAGCAATAAATAGTAATTTAACATTGAATGGTTCTGCCCATTTCAGGACTGAGAATTTAGTGACCAACTCATGTAATTTTATTCATAATGGAATTGGCGATTGTTATGTCAATACTAAAAACTTTTTGGTTGGTAAAATATTAAGAAATGGTAAACTGGTTTATTATTACTATCCTTTGCTGAAAGTACAGATTGAAAATAAAAAAGGTAATATAACCATTATTAATAATTAATGTTTTCATATTTGAAACGTTTATAAAACATAGAACAATTTATTGATAAATTCTGTTTGGATTCCTTTAAAAAATGATTCAACTTCTTTACAACCCTCAAATAAATAAAGGCCAGCATGTAATTTAGTATTGAATACTCAAAGTGAGGTTCAGCATTATGCAGGCGACAGCATACACAAGCAAGGTTTGTTATGGCAGATAATTACTTAACAAACACTTTATTTACACAACTTATTAATAACTGATCAAAAAATTTCTATTTTTAATTTATCTCTATATTAAATTTTATCTTTGAATTCAATTAAGAAATAATATGGATGATGATTATTATCATTTCCTCGAATTGGTTCAGAAGAGGCAGAGTGTAAGAGGTTTTGAGACCAGTCCGATAAGTAAAGAAATAATACTTCGTTGTATTGAAGCGGCCAGACTTGCACCTTCTGCCTGCAATTCCCAACCCTGGAAATTTATTATTGTCGATAATCCCGAATTAAAAAATCAAATAGCAGATTGTACTACAACACGCATGATCCCTATGAATCATTTTACCAAACAGGCACCGGTACATGTGGTGGTGGTAATGGAAAAACCGAATTTATCCTCAAAATTTGGTGAAGTTATCCGTGATAAACCATTTACATTAATTGATATCGGGATCGCAACAATACAGTTTTGTTTGCAGGCAACTTCTGAAGGTATTGGTACATGTATCCTTGGCTGGTTCAATGAAAAAAAAGTTAAACAATTATTAAAAATCCCTGCTTCAAAGAGAGCGGTCCTGATAATTGCTTTAGGATATCCTTTATCTAAAGAAACCCGCGTAAAAAGAAGAAAAATGTCCGGGGAAATTCACAATTACAATGAATATTAAAAGTACTGAATT
>Ga0265323_10000295_pt1 | contig 28813 bp, 19 predicted proteins | sample 41225metaG_FD_193580 | JGI IMG/M metagenome (GOLD analysis project Ga0265323, IMG submission 193580) | Rhizosphere microbial communities from Carex aquatilis grown in University of Washington, Seatle, WA, United States - 4-12-25 metaG | ecosystem: Host-associated > Plants > Roots > Rhizosphere...
AGCTCCGGTCGGGCTTCGCCCTCCCTACGCTGGGGATGGACAAGGAACAAACAAAAACATAAACTCAACCATGTCCCAGGACTAACTCATGGACTGGCACAGAAAAGTGAACCCGGTCAGATGCCTTGAAAAGCATGCCGGTTGTATAATGGGCCTGTAATAAAATTGTTAATTTGATAAGATTCGGCCTGATAAAGTCGGCTAAGTTCATTTTGAAGAGAATTGATGTGATTTGCGTCCGGCTGCGCGATCATAGTTTCAAGAACATTAACTGACATTTCCCATATGGTTTCTAGCCCACGACCCGCGTGGGCCTTTTTCGTGATTTTCTTCCCGCTCCATAGATTTGCAAGGTCTTTTTCCAATCCGTCCCCGGTTTTTCTCTGGCACAGGGGGCGCTTCATTGCGATTTGTGCCTTTCCGCACGCTTTTACACCCCATGCGAAGACACCTCCTCCGTAGTTTCCAGTATTCCCCTGCGATTGTTGGGTCTCTTCCTTCACTGCTGGTTGAAAGCCCCACGTCCCCTTTGTAATACTCACCGAGTTTTTCTAGCCACTCGCCGCATTCCTTGAATGTTCCTTCACGCCGATAGGCACGAGTGCCGGGCGTCGGCTCGCCGACCAGCTTGTGCATTTCTTTCGGTACTTCGATGAAAGGAAACTGAATAAACGGCATATTCCCTATCGTAGCACAATAGATACAGTTGTCAACCATAAATCTTGAAATGGTATTCCTGAATTTCCCGCCATCGGCTTGGATGCCGTCTCGCGCGCGGCTTGCGGCTGAATGTGCTTGCAGGAATCTCCGGCTGGAAATCCTGACGCGCCTTCCTAACCAGCCACGTCCCCGGCTCGGCGAGCACTGTCAAGGTGGAGCCACAAAAAGAAAACCCGAGCGAAGCACCACATTTTATTTGGACAATCTTGACAGGCGCGCCGCCGCGTGCAATTCTCGACCTCATCGAACGCCAGATCGGCCTGCGGGTGAAACGATTCGGGATAGACTTCAAACATTTCCGTCGCAACGAAGCTACATCCGCGTAACTTTCCGCCTAAAAACTACATTTGTGTAGGATATTTTTGATTTAGATTTTCTCTAGTTTCGTCCGTCTCGTTTTTTCGAGCGCGATAATACGTTGATTCCATAAGGGTTTATTGAGTTCGCAGAAAAAATATCCAAAACATTTTTTCGTTGGTATCGCGCTTGCAAAGGGAACAGTCGCGCCGGATGGAAGTTTCCGCCGGCCTAAAAGCAAATCAACGAACTTAATTATGAAAAAAATCGAAGCAATAATCCCGCTTTCCAAATTGAATGAAGTCCAGGACGCCTTGGGGGAAATCGGCATAGATGGGATGACCGCTTGTGAAGTGAAGGGATTTAGCCGGCAGTACCGGCATACGGAAATCTACCGTGGCAGCGAATACACGATGAATTCTCTGCCGAAGATTAGAATTGATCTGGTGGTGGGGGACCAAAACGCGGAACAAGCGGTGAGCGCCATCAGCAAGTCTGCGAGGACTGGCGGAAATGGTGATGGCAAAGTATTTATCACGGACATCAAAGAAGCTGTTTGCCTTCGCGCTGGGGAAAAAGAGGCAGTCGCATCTTAAAACCAACCCCAAAGACCAACTGCAATAACCAACAGCAGAAAAAACAACTCAGCAAAAAGTTCGCTGGTCCGCTGATGAAAATTCATCGGCTGCGCCAAACGAAACAGAAATGGCGGGCGCTCTTGAACAACATCAAATTATTAATAACCGGAAAAAACCCTTGTGAATTGGGCATTATATGCGTTTTCGCGCGGCGGTTTTCCCAACTGGTATCACCACTGCTCAACGGGTTTGGCATGGTTCAGCCAAACGCAGATGCAGTTGAATGATTGAATGACACTGTAGGAAAAGTATGAAAAAAATTGAAGCCATACTCAAGCCTTTCAAGCTTGAGGAAGTCAAAGACGCGCTCGCCGAAGTGGGTATCGAAGGGATGACGGTGAGCGAGGTTAAAGGTTTCGGACGCCAGAAGGGCCACACCGAAATTTATCGCGGCAGCGAATACAACATGGACTTCCTGCCCAAAATCAAAATCGAACTCGTCGTGCCGGACGACCGTGCCGACAACGCCATTGCAGCCGTGGTCCACAGCGCCAGGACCGGAAAAATCGGCGATGGGAAGATTTTCGTCACCTCGATTGAACAGGCGGTTCGCATCCGCACGGAAGAAACCGGCAACCAGGCATTATGACCAGCAACGTGGAAGCCAAATAAACCAGCTAAGCAGAAATCGTTAAACACACATAAAAGTATGACAAATGGAACAAAACCCTCGGGAGGCGGAAGCCCGCCCAAAACAACCGGAACACTCGGTTTAACCGGGTTGACCATCAACGCCATGGCGTTAATCGCGCCCGGTGCATTCCTCTGGCTGACGTTCCAGATCCAATCGCTCTATGGCGCGCCAATGGCCGGTTGCGCCATGTGGTTTGGCATTCTGGCGGCGCTGTTGTTGTGTTTTGCGACCGCCATCAGCTATGCCGAATTGTCGAAGCTCTTTCCGGGCGCCGGCTCTTCGTATTTGTACGCCGAGCAGGCGTTTCTGTCCCGGTCAACGCACTACAAGTTTGCGCGCGTGGCCAAATTCTTCACCGGCTGGGCGAGCCACCTGTATTATTGGGTTTATCCCGGCTGCATGGTGGGAGTGACGGCCATTCTCGGCGGTTACCTGCTGAGCCAGCTTATGCCGGACACGTTCAGCGGCTATTATAGCAGCCCGCTGTTCATGATTCTGTTCTGCATCGTATTCGCCTTTGGCGTGGCCTACATCGCCTATCGCGGCGTGACCGGCACGACGGGCGTTAACATGGCGATCAACGTCATCCAAATCAGCGCGCTGATCGTGTTTTCGATCATCGCCATTGCCTACCGGGTCCATCACCCACAAGGCTCGCAAGGCTTCCATCTGTCCAACGGCACGGCCATCAACTATAGCGTGGACTCCGTCAATGTCACGGACGACAAGAATCAACCCGTGCCGGATACTTGGGCCGATGGTTCGCCGAAATTCGCACAAGATGCGAATGGCAAGGATTTGATGGGCAAGGATGGCAAACCCGTTCCCGCCATCAAACAACAAGATCGTCAAGTCGCGGCTGACGACCTGGACAAGGCCAAGAATACAGACGCCGTGGTGTTGGGCACCTTGACCGCGATGGGACTCGCCGTGGGCGACCCGTATCCGGTCTTTCAAAAGGACGATGCCGGCAAGCTGAAGCTGGACAAGGACGGCCATGCCATCGCCGATCCGTTCACGCTGAGCTACAAGCCGGAAGACGCCGTCACCGGGAAGCTGGGCGACGCCAAGGATCCCCAGACCTTCCGCTTCCATGCGACGGGCAAATCCGTCATCGCGCCGCACGGGATCAGCTTCTTTTTCATCCAGGCGTGCATCGCGATTCTCATCCTCGTCGGTTTTGAATCCGTCACGGCGATGGGCGAAGAGGCCAAGAATGCCAAGCGCGACGTTCCGCGGGCCGTGCTCCTCTCGCTGGCGATTCAAGGAGCCGTCTGCTACCTGTTTGAATATTTCGCGGCGAATTACCTGCTGAACAGCGGCTATGACCTCACGTCCGCCGCCGCCTCGGGCGCTCCCATCGGTGACTTGATGGTCATTACCGGAACCTGGTTGTTCGGAAGTTACGCCGCCGGGAAAGCGTTCATGCTCATTCAGGCGTTCACCGTGCTTCTGGCGCTCATCGGCACGACCCTGTCCTGCCTGAGCACCGGCGCTCGCGTGACCTACGCCATGGGACGGGATGAAGAAGTGTCGTCGCACTTCGGCCTGCTCCACGGCAAGACGCTGTCGCCGCACCGGGCGATCTGGGCGCTGGCAATCTTGTCGGCCATCATCGGCATCGTCACCGTATCCTTGTATCTCGGCGGGACGACACCAGCGCCGCTCGACAAGCACAATATCTGGTACAGCTTCGGCATCTTCAGTCCGGCAACCTATGCCAAACTGCCGAACACGCTGGTCATCATTACCCTCATCAGCAACTTCGGCACGTTCCTGCTTTACATGATCACCTGTGCCATCGCCATCGTGGCGTTCAAGGAGCACCACAGCTTCAACGGGCTCAAACACTTCGTGATTCCGATCTTTGGACTCATTGCCAACCTGTTGTGCATGTTGTTTTACCTGATCGGACCGTTCATGGTGAGCGGCATGAGCTGGAAAGAACCTTACATTGCCCTGGCCGTCGCGGCGGGATGGGGCATTTACGGGCTGGTTTACTTCAAGAAAAGGAGCGCACAGCTCGGCCGGCCGGTGTTCCTTAAGGAGGGAACTGCTTAGAGTAAACTCAATCATACGGCACCCGGCCCTCGCCATGAGGGCCGGGTTATAACATAAAAAAAACAAATATAAAAAAACATGAGCACACCCAAGAGCGTATTAGAATTGGCCAAAAAAGCCGGGGCGAAAATGGTGGACATCAAGTTCGTGGACACCTTTGGCACCTGGCAACATTTCACCATGCCCATCAGCGAACTGTCCGAGGAAACTTTCGCCGAAGGCATCGGTTTCGACGGCTCCTCCATCCGCGGCTGGAAAAGCATCGAGGCTTCCGACATGCTGGCGATGCCCGACCCGAACACGGCGTTCATTGATCCGTTTTGCGCCGTCACGACGTTGAGCCTCACCTGCACCGTCGCCGAAACCGGCACGCTGGAGCCTTACAGCCGCGACCCGCGCGGCATCGCGCAGAAGGCGGAAAAATATCTCGTCTCCACCGGCATCGGCGACCAGGCGTTTATCGGCCCCGAGGCGGAATTTTTCATCTTCGACAACGTCCAGTTCGACTCCAAGTGCAATGGCACGTTCTACTCCATTGACAGCGAGGAAGGCATCTGGAACAGCGGTCGCGACGAAATGCCGAACCTCGGCAACAAAATCCGGCACAAGGAAGGTTATTTCCCGGTCCCACCCGCCGACACCCAGCAGGACATTCGCACCGAAATGGTGCTGACGATGGAAGAATTGGGCGTCAAAATCGAAAAGCAGCACCACGAAGTCGCCACCGCCGGCCAAGCAGAGATTGACTACCGTTTCAGCACGCTCGTCACCGCTGCCGACTGGATGATGATTTACAAATACGTCATCAAGAACGTCGCCAAGAAGCACGGCAAGACCGCCTGCTTCATGCCCAAGCCGCTCTTCGGCGACAACGGCTCCGGCATGCACACGCACCAGTCAATCTGGAGCAAGGGCAAGCCGCTCTTTGCCGGCAAGGAATACGGCGGCCTCAGCCAGATGGCGCTTTATTACGCCGGCGGTTTGCTCAAGCACGCCAAGGCCCTGTGCGCCATTTGCAATCCCACCACGAACAGCTACAAACGCCTCGTGCCGGGTTACGAAGCGCCGGTCAACCTCGCCTACAGCGCCCGCAACCGCAGCGCCGCCGTCCGCATCCCGACCTACAGCGACAGTCCGAAGTCCAAGCGCCTCGAATATCGCCCGCCGGATCCGGCTGCGAATCCGTATCTCTGCTTCGCCGCGCTGCTCATGGCCGGTCTGGACGGCATCCAGAACAAAATCAAGCCGGGCGAACCGCTCGACAAAAACATCTACGAACTGCCGCCGGAAGAACTGAAGAAGGTTCCCAACGTTGCCGGCAGTCTCAGCGAAGCCCTCGATTGCCTGCAAAAAGACCATGCGTTCCTGACCAAGGGCGACGTCTTCACCGAAGACTTCATCGAAATGTGGATCAGCACCAAGCGGAAGGAACACGACGCCATCCGCCTGCGTCCGCATCCGTACGAATTCTTCATGTATTACGACGTGTAAAATACGCTCCGGAGGAGCTGGGAACAACGGCGCGGGCCAAAAACCCGCGCCGTTTTTGTTTTCGGAGCGCAATTCGACACCAAGGTAGGGCGGGCGCTGCCGCGCCGCCCCAAAACAGCTTCTCAAATATATCGGAGGGACGCGTTACACGAGTCCCTAACTCATAAAATGCCTGTGAAAATGGGGACTCGTGTAACTCGCCCCTCCGACAAGAAATGTTTTGAGACAAATTCGGCAGATTTGCCCTACCATCATCAAAACCCTGCTCGACGATGTGCTGAAAGGTTTGCCGGCCGACAAGGCCCACATTCTGCGCAGCATCGCCGGACACATCGTCGCCGGAACCGCCACCGACATCGAACGCAAACAACTGGATTCCATCCTCGCCGCCCTGGGAAAATAGACTGATGAAGAATGGTGCGCTTCGACACCGCCACCATTTCCACTACCTGGGAGCACTGGCCTCTCGCCGGCCCTTTACGTTGCGACGGACACCCCCAACCAGCCGACGAGACGTCGGCGCTCCCAGGGCTTACTGGTTGAGCGTTGGCACGCAAACGTGTTGTCGAACTTCACTTCAACTCCGCCGCAAGCTCTTCGCCCAACGCCACTGCTTCGGCAATCGGGCGTTTTCCTTCGGCGCGCTTGGCCGGGCCTTCGCGGAATGACACAGCGCGCATCTCCATCCGGCTGCCGTCAATTTCGGCATAAGCCGCCACCGGACTCTGGCAGCCGCCGCCCATCGCGCGCAAAAAGGCCCGCTCCGCCGTCACGCATTGAAACGTGTTGAAATGGTTCAGCCGTTCGCAAATTTTGGCGATGCGCTCGTCGTCGGCCCGAACTTCAATGCCGATGGCCCCCTGCCCTACGCACGGCAGCATCACGTCCACGTCCAGAACCGTCGCCAGCAAACCATCCGGCACGGCGTCGCCTTCGAGTTTGCCTTCGGGCGTGACGCGGAAATTCAGCCGCGTCAGGCCGGCCAGCGCGAGCACCGTCGCGTCCAGTTCGCCGCGCTCGGCTACTTTCTGCATCCGCGTGGTGACGTTGCCTCGGATTTCCGCCACGTTCAAATCCGGCCGGGCGGTAAGCAACTGCTCCTTGCGCCTCGTGCTGCTGGTGGCGATGGTGGCTTTGGCTGGAAAGTCCTTCAGCGTCACGTGCGACTTGAGACCGCGAAGCGCACTTTCACCCGGGCTCCATTCGTCCGTTTTTCGTGTTGCGTATTGCGTCAAGTATTCTGTCGAGCGGTAAATCAGCACGTCGCGCACATCAGCGCGTTTGGGCGTGGCGGCGAGGACCAATCCAGATGGCAAATCGGTCGGCAAATCCTTCAGGCTGTGCACGGCGAGATCAGCGTGGCCCTTCACGAGGGCGATTTCGAGTTCCTTGGTGAACAGCCCTTTCGGCAAATTTTCGCCAACCTTTGCCATGGAGGCTTTTTGCAACTTATCGCCGGTGGTCTTGATGATTTTCAGCTCGAATCGCAGTTTAGGAAACGTACCGCGGCACTGCGCGGCGATCAGGTTCGCCTGCGCGAGTGCGAGCGCGCTCCCACGCGTGGCAATTATAATGGGTCGTTCCGGCATGGCGTGTTACGTATTGCGTGTTGCATCAAGTATTTCCTGAGGCATGGGGATATTCTCAAACAATCCGTCCAAGTCGAGGTTTTCTGGAAAGACTCGGTAAGTCGCCGGGTCTTCCTTCAAGGTGTAACCCCGTTCGGATGGAATGATGTTCAGCAATTGGCGGATGATTTGGGTGAGAAGTTGTATCCGATGGCTGGCAACGGCTTCGCCAAGCGCATGGCGGCCTTCAAAACACCAGTTGCGCGCTTCACGGGCTGAACCTAGCGAGTATTCATAAAATCGCGCCTGGTCCTTGTGCGAACTGCGACTGTAACCTTCGGCAATATTGGCACTGATTGAGCCAACGGCGGAATAAAGCTGATCCGATAATTTGAACGTTCGACGGTCCTGCATGAGTTTTGTCGCATCATGCCATGCCAAATCGCCAACGAACAACGAGATCCTGTAAACCTCCATGCGCCAAAGCGCGTCCGCCGTAAAATCTTTTGGCACAGTCTTCAACCACTCATGATAATTCATATACCCTCCACTCCCGCTGGATTCTTGACGCAACACGCAACACGCAACACGTCGCCAGCCGGTCCTTGCCTGGCGTGCCCCAACAATACCTTCACTTTTTCTCCGATAATAGCTTCGCACCTTGCAATCTCCTCCTGACGCTGCTTGAGATAGCCGTCGGCAATGGCCTGCAAGTCGTCAATGTTGTAGAGGTAAACGTTCTCCAGAAAATTCACCTCGGGATCAATGTCGCGCGGCACGGCGATGTCAATGAGCAGCAGCGGCCGTTGCTGGCGCGCCTTCATCAACGGCTCAAGTCTGGCGCGGTCGAGAATGTGATGCGGCGCGGACGTGCTGCTGATGGCGATGTCAATCTTCTGAAACTCCCCTGCCCAATCGTCGAATTGCACGGCGCGTCCGCCAAGTTCTTTGGCCAATTCCACCGCGCGTTCGTGCGAACGGTTGGCGACGATGATGCTGCGCGCACCGCGCGAGAGCAGGGCGCGTGCGGTTTTCTCACTCGTTTCGCCCGCGCCGATGACGAGCACTTCGCGGTCGCCGAGCGAACTGAATATTTTCTCCGCCAACTCGACCGCGACCGACGCCACGGACACGCTGCCGCGCTGGATGTTCGTTTCGGTGCGAATGTGTTTGGCCACATGGAACGCGCGCTGGAACGCCTTGTTCAGCCGGGAGCCGGTGTGTTTGTGCTGAAAGGCCAGTTCATAAGCCTTTTTCAGCTGGCCGAAGATTTCGGTCTCGCCGAGCACCATCGAATCCATTCCACACGCAACCTTGAACAAATGGTGCAAGCTTTGCGGCTCGGCCAGCGTGTAGAGGGTGTCATTTACGCCGGTAGGGACGCGCTGCGCCGGTTCAACTCCCTCACTCCGCCCAAGCGGGGAGAGGGCTGGGGTGCGGGGATCTGAACTTGAGAAAACGGCCTCCTCGCCCCGGCCCTCTCCTCGCCGAGGAGAGGGAGAGATTTTTTGCGGCTCGCCGGTAGTCTCGCCCCACCTTGTGAGAAATTGTTTCAATTCAGCGAACGCCCGGGTTGGTTCGAGCGCCGTCGCGGCGTAAATTTCCACCCGGTTGCACGTCGAGAGAATCACGGCTTCGCCGGCGACGCCCGATTCGCGCAGTGATTTGAGCGCCTCGGGAATTTTGGCCTCGGCAAAGGCGAATCGTTCCCGCAGTTCCACGGGTGACGAATGATGGCTCAAGCCGATGACGACGAGGTTCATTCGAGGAAAGTGGCGGGTGGCGGGTGGCGGGTGACGGGCCGCAGACAGCCGAACGACGCCCGGTTTTGGCGCACTCGACACTCGACACCCGACACTCGACACGTTTGGTTCATGGATGATGCAAGGCCGAGAGCAGGTTTGTGCCCCAAAAGGTGAGGAGCAGGAAGGCGAACGCGCCGATGACGCCGGTCGCAAAACGGCGGCTCGATTGCCGGAAAAACCGGCGCAACACCAGCAGCGCCAGGTAAACCAGCCACATGAAAATGGACCAGACCACCTTCGGGTCCGCCCAATAGGCCATATGCTCCGGCCGGGGCAGACGCCCGCCAGCGTCCAGACCGATGGTGAAAAGCACCAGCCCAGCCAACACCAGCCGGCTGGTGATGATTTCCAACCGTTGAATCGGCGGCATCAGCGACAGAACGGCGCGGAGTTTGTGAAATTTTAAATCATGTTGTTGTGTCAAAAACATCCCCGCCGCCGCCGCACCCAGCCCGAAGGCGCCGTAGGCCAGCAGGATCATCGCGGCGTGCAGACTGGTCAGTACACCCGAGAATTCCGGCTTTGGCCCGCGCGGCGGATCCAGCGCGGGCATCAAGGCGAACACGCCCACGGCAAACAACACCGGCGACGCAAACGCGCCGAGAAATCGCAGTCGTGGCAACAGCCCGACGACGAGGCAGGCGGCCACGAGCGCCCAAAGCAGGAAGGTGGTGGCTTCGTAAAGGTTGTTTACCGGACATTGATTGAAGGAAAAACCGCGTTGGAACATGGCAACCGTATGGAACGCAAACGCGACGAGCAGCAGAAGATAATTCACGTGGTCATCCTTGCGAAACCCTTTTCGCCACAGGAAAACCGAGTAAACCGTGCTCATGCCGTAAACCGCCACGGCGAGCAAAAAGAAATGACGGTCAGTGAGCCAAACCACGGTAACAGGTTAAGCGCGAAAACGAACGGTGCAAGCGGGAATTCTCCATCACACTTTCCCTCTTAAATCTGGTGCTATCGCCATGTCGTCGTGACCGCAAACTGGTTCGGGTTCAAAACATCGGCATCCGACTACCAGTGCAGCGCCTGTCGGAATTGCGGTTCCAATTCTTTTGCGATCGCCTCGTGATCAGCGCGGGTCGGATGGCCATTCCCGGGAATGCCGGCGTAGTGACTGACCGAAGCCAGTTGTACTTGGGGATTGTTTACTTTGGCGACTATTTCCTGAAGATACGCATGGAGCACGGTTCGCTTCGGCGCTTTGCCATTGGCGTCATCAAGCATCGGAGAGTCCAGCAGAAAAATGAGGGCGTTGGGCGAATCGCGACGTATTTTGCGGATGAACTCGACGTAAGCGTTGACGAATTCGTTCTCGTCCGGCACGCCCTGGTTGAAATCATTGGTTCCAAGACAAATTGCGATCGCATCCGGCTCGCAGCTGTTTTGCTGCCAGAGACAGGACGGATCGTCGGGCAATGCCAGTTCGTAAAACTGCGGCGCGTTGTTGATGTTGCGGATGCCCTGCCAGTCGCGAATCACACCTCGTCCACCGTAGCTTACGAGAACGCATCGGGCGTTCAATTGCCGCGCCAGAATTTTCCCATACGACAACCGGGCGTTGGAGGTCTGGTCATCGTGCGCTGTCTTGCCCTTCAACGGATCGTCGGGCCGGATGTCGGTCATCGCGCCACAGGTGATGGAATCGCCAATGAACATCATTTTGCGCACCGGCAAGGCGGGTGGAGCCAGCAGCCGGCCATCCAGACCGAGATCAAATCCGAGTACCTCGCAGGTACCCTGCCAGCTTTCGGAACGCCGCGTAATTTCGACGAGATGATCGCCTGCGACAGTTTCATGCAAAATCGGATAATCAGCTTCGCCCGCGTGCGCACGCAGGCGGACCGGCTCGCCGCCATCCACGCCGATGTCAAAATACACCTCGTCGGTGGAGGCATTCACGCGCATGGCGAGCTGGCTGCCGTGATAACGGAGATGCAACACCGTGCCGCAGAAGCCGAGACGCACGATTCCGTTGGACGACGGGGCGTAGCGGCCTTCGATGACGATTCCGGGTGAGGCGGCTTGGACGAAGTTGGTGGTTGGGCCGGGCAAAGTCCCGGCGCCTGCATGATTGGCGAACAAAACAACGGCGAGCAAAAACGGGAGATATGATTTCATGGTTTGGTTTCTGTTGATGCGGCGTGACCCCACTGTTCATTCGGTTTCGGCCCCATCTGCAAAACCAGATGGCCGCCTTTGGCCACATCCGCGTGATATAAACGGGCCTCGTTCAAAGGATGGCCGTTAAGTGTGGCGGACTGGATATAAATATTCGTCTTGGAATTTCTTTGGGCCTCGATGGCGAAGATCCCGCCGGGATAGTACGCCGGATCCAGGTGGAGAATCACCCGGTCGAACAGCGGGCTGGACAAATCGTAGCAAGGCCGGACGGCACAGCCACCCTCCATTTCAAACAACCCCATCGCCATCATAACAAAGTAGGCGCTCATCTGACCTTCGTCTTCTTCGCCCACCCAACCGGTGTAAGGCGACAGCTCGAAATAATCCCGCAGCACCAAGCGCGAGTATTTCTGCGTCAACCACGGTTTGCCGGAATAGTTGAAGAGGAACGGGGCCTGCAAATTCGGTTCGTTGCCGAGGTCCACGTAGCCTTTGGCAAATCCCTCTTCCAGCCGCGAATTGAATTGGTCCGTGCCCAGCAGTTTGACGAGTCCGGGCAAATCGTGCGGCACAAACCAGGTGTAAATCCATGCGTTGCCTTCAACAAATCCGGGGCCGTTCCAGCCGCCTTCGGTGCCGAAATGAAACGGATCGAACGGTTCCACCCACGAACCATCCGCATGCCGGCGGCGAACGTATTGAACCTGCGGATCAAATGCGTTCCGATAATTTTGCGAACGTTTGAGTAATTGCGCCGCCTGATTCGTTTTGCCCATTGCCAGCCCGAGTTGCGCGGCCGCCCAATCGTCGTAGGCGTATTCCATCGTGCTCGACATGGGTCCGACCTCGTCGGGCACATAACCGAGTTTCAAATAGGCCGCCAGATGCCGGTCTCCGGGAAAACCGCCGCCCTCGATTTCCACCCCGGGTGTATTCAGGTCGTGCCAGATGGCTTCCCAAGCCTGGTTGGTGTTGAAATCCCGGATGCCTTTCTGGTAGCTGCTGACGATCAGGCTCTGCTGATGCTGCGCGCACATGATGGGCGAATACTTGGCGTTCACCGGCGCTTCCGGCAGCCAGCCGCCGCGCTGATAAGCCTCCAGAAAATAATTAACCCATGATGAGGCAACGCGCGGCGTGACCAATGTCCAGAGCGAGTCGAGCGTCCATTGCGTTCCCCAAAAAGCATCACTGCTATAGACTGCGTCTGCTGGCGGCTGGAGCTTTTGCATCTGACCTCGAAAATCAATGTATTGCCCGTCGCAATCGTTCAGAACGCTCTTTGCCGAATAGGCGCGATACAGGCAAGTGTAAAACAATGTGTGATCTTCCGGCCGGGCACCAAACACCTCGACGCGGCTCAACAGATCGTTCCAAACTTTGCGGGCGTTCGCAACGACGGCGGCGAAATCCCAGCCGAATGGCTTTAGTTCAGTCGCCAGATTCAGCCGCGCCTGCTCCACGCTCACCAGTGAAATCCCTGTTCGTACCTGGATTTTTTCACCGGCCTTGGTTTGGAAATTCATGACCAGACCACAACTGCCCTTGCCGGAAAAGTGGGTGATGCCTTTCTCGTACGTCACCGCCCGGCGCCATTCCGTGCCGTAGTTCACGTCTTTGCCGGTGTAGTCGCCCAAACACCAGTCGTCCAGACTCGTCAGCGGACGGCTCAACTGGAGGATAAAATGGACCGTGAATTCAAGCGCATAATCGTTCTTCTGCTTGATGGAACCTTCAATTTCCGTCGGGCTGACTTGCTGCGCGGTGACACCGAGAATTTGCGTCCGCTCCTCGGTGGGAAAATCAAAATTAAGCAGCAGACGGGCCTGGTCACTTTCCGGAAACGTCAACTGCATCATGCCACAACGCATCGTGGCCGTCAGCTCAACCTTGACATGATAGTCCAGCAAGTCCACGCCATAGTAACCCGGACTGGCCTTCTCGGTTTCCTTACGGAAGCGCGACCGGTAGCCGCTGGTCCACATGCCGCCAAACGGCCCGTCAGCCGGGCCGGGAAAAAGTTTGGACTCGATTGAACCGACGACTGGCATAAGGCTGACGCCGCTGAGCGACATCGCGTGCAGATGGCTGAAGCCGGAAATGCTGCCGATGGTGTATTCGTAGCCGCCGTTCCAGACGTTGTCCTGGTTGTCCGGGCTGAATTTCACCAGGCCGAAGGGCAGCGTCGCGCCCGGAAACAACATCCAACGGGAATTGGAGGTGCCCATGAAGACGTCAACCTGATCCACTGGTTGAGGATTGACGGCCAGCGCCAGCGGTACACAGAACAACAACCCGGTGACTACAAAAAGGAGCGTTTTCATATTGTTCGCCTGCTAATATCCAATCGTCTTCAGCCCCGGCGGGGAATAGCCGTTGGCCACATCGTCCAGCACCAAGACCCAATCAGGGCCTTGCGGCGGCGAGCGAAATTCCCGGTGGCCGCCGCCGTCAATTTCTCCCTGGAGCGTGCCGATGCCTGTGCGCGGGTCATACCACCAGACGCGCAATCGCAAGGCGTGCAACCGGCCCAAGTCAATCGTCGCAGTTTGATCGTTCTGCGGAAAATACACGAACGCGTAACTGCCTTTTTGATCGCGCGTGGCTTGCAAATGCAGACCACCTTGGCCGGGATCGCCGACAATCAGCAACTGGTCGGGAATCCGGGAGAAGAACGGACGCGACTCGATGAGCTGCCGGAGAAACTGCATCTGCCTGGCGCCGGGCCGGTAGAGTGCATCCGTCCAATCACGGTCGGCATGGTTGAGCACCTCCCGACGCAAACTGGCAAACTGCCAGACGGCATGATGACCGTAAGTCACCCCGCACGCACCGGCGAAGACAGAGCGGTACGTTTGCTTGCGGACGTCGTAATCGCGGAAATAACCGGTCGCCGGGTCCCACGCCGGCCATGGATTGTAAGGATGATCCTCGTAGTTCGGTTCGAGATCGAGCGTGGGTTTCGCCGGAACCAATGTGTAATCGCGGGCGATCAAATTCCAGACCGGCACGTCATGCCCGCCTCCGTGCCCGCTTTGCATGCCATTGATGGAGAGCCAGGATTCATTCGGCATCATCACGGACGTGGTTTGGTCGCCACCTTGGGGATGAAAAAGGCAAACCGGTGTCGTGCCGGTGCCCTCTGCCAGACCGGCAGCGATTTCGCGCCAGATGGGGGTCCAATCATAATCCGCAGGAAATCCGGCGACGGTTGCTGCGGTTTGTGGCCACCGATATGGTTTGGAACCGTCGAGTTTGGCCGGCCGGTCGCCGCCGAGCATCCAGACGACATTGCTCCGGCCCCGGAGTTTGAGGCCGAGATAGCGGGCGTAGGCGCGGGCGACGGGAAGATTGTCGTTGCGAAAAACGCGCGGTCCGGCACCCCACGGCGCCGTGAGCTTGTCACCCCACGTCGGCAGCAACGCGACATACAAACCGACAGAGGCCGCTTCATCAACGATCTCGACCACGCGGTCAAAGTATTTGTCATTGGGCCGCAGCGGATCGTTCTCAAAGAAAGGCCGTTCGCCCAGCGCGCTTGGCTGGTTCAGGCCGTCGAACTCGGCCAGCACGGTGGTTTGCACCACCGTGAAACCTTGGGCCGCGCGGGCGTGGAGATAATAGCTGCATTCTTCGCGAGCGGTGCCATCAATCAGTTGCCACGCTGTGTCCCCCAGCCAAAAGAATGGGCGGCCATCTGCGGTTTCCAGGTAATGTCCTTCCTTTTGGACTCGGATGGGGGGCAAGGCACGGGCAATCGAACTGTTGGTGGAGCCGGCCGCCAGACACTGCTCTTTTGAAGCAGCCAGACCTCCGAGCAACAACATGGCAAGCGAGACAAAACGGAAGATAAACAATGAGGCATTCTTCATAACTTGGAATTGTGGATTGGGATTTGATTAGAGTCCGAGTTCGATAGCAAGTCCAGTCGAATTCAATTGATAGAATCAACCGGCGTACTCTAATAGGTGTATTTCATGTGGTTGGTGGGGTGTGGGTTCGTGCTTGTAAAGATTGGCCCCTCACCCCGGCCCTTTTCTCCTTGAGGGAAGAGAGGGAGAAAAATGGTGCGTGTGTCCAGATGTGCCCGTTGGTGGATTGCGCTTCGATTTCAGTTTGAATCGGATAAGAAGTCGATCAGAATTCAGCAAATGGAATCGACTGCGCCACACTGGTAGAGCAGGATGCTGTGGCGGGTATGAGTCCTTGCAACGAGCGACTGCCGTTGAGCGGGCATCCGGAAGAAATTTTTTCAAAGAAAGACCAAACAATGAAACCATCAACCGCCGGTGGATGTTCAGCCTCCTTCTCCATTATTCAGCCGATGATATTCCTCCGTTCCTTTTTCCTCGCCATTCTCCTCCAGTGCCCGCCCAATCTTCAGGCGGAGTCCGGCCCGAAGTACGCCAGCTTCAAGGAAATTCCCATCACCTCGATTCAACCAGCAGGCTGGCTGAGAACTTACCTTGAGACCCAACGCAACGGCCTCACCGGCCATCTCGAAGTTGCGGGTTACCCCTTCAACACGGTCGGATGGAACGGACCGGCAATCACCAACAACACGAGCATCGAGGACTGGTGGCCTTACGAACAAAATGCCTATTGGGTGGATGGCATGGAGCGTTGCGGGTTGCTTCTGGGAGACGAATTTTTGCTGCGAAAAGCCGGGCTCCAGATTGATTATGTGCTGGCACATCCCGCCACGAACGGATATCTGGGGCCGCTCTTCGGTGGTCCGAGTTCCCAAGTCAACCGCTGGATCCATGTCGTCTTCTTCCGGGCGCTGATGGCCGCGTATGCAGATGGGCATCATCCCGGAATTCCAGATGCGTTGCGCCGGCATTATCTCGCCGGAGACGCCTCTTTTGGTGGAATACGCGATTCGATCAACATCGAGGCGATGCTCTGGACCTACGGGATCACCGGCGACAAGGCCCTGCTCGACCTTGCCGAGAAAACGTATGCACTGGCTGAGAAACAAAATCCCGGCAGCGCCACCTCGGCCACCAACCTCCTGGCGGACAAACCGGTCCATGAACACGGTGTGACCTACAACGAAAGAGCCAAGCTCGGCGCGATCCTTTACTGCTACACCGGGGACTCGTCCTACCTCGCACCGTCGGTCGCCGCATTCCACAAGCTCGACAAATACCACATGCTCATTGGCGGAGTGAACGTTTCCTCCGAATACCTGGAGCCGGTCACGAGCACCGAGGCTTATGAAACCTGCGATATCAGCGATTACACCTGGTCGGCGGGTTACCTGCTGATGGCCACCGGAGATGCCGGTTACGCGGACCGGATCGAGCGGGCGGTCTTCAATGCGGCCCCGGGCAGTGTCCGCAACGACTTCAAGGCCCTGCAATATTTCAGTTCGCCCAACCAGGTGGTTTGCACCCGGACAAGCTTCCCGCGCAGCGGCGGCTCCCAGATGTCCTACGCACCGAATCCCGGGACTGAATGCTGCCCCGGTAATGTAAATCGCTGCATGCCCAATTACATCGCGCGCCTGTGGATGGAGTCTGGCAAGGGCGATCTGGCCGCCGTCATGTTTGGCCCTTGCGTCGTGTCGGCGAAGGTCGGGGCATTGAGCACTCCGATTTCAGTCGAGGAAAATACGGACTATCCGTTCTCGGACACCATCCGCTTTCGCATCCATTCGCACAAAGCGGTTTCCTTCGCACTTCTAACAAGAATTCCGGGCTGGGCCAAGGGCGCCACTTTGTTCCTGAACGGAACTCTCCTGACACAAGAATGCCGTCCTGGCTCGTTTGCGCAGGTTGAGCGCACATTTAAGAATGACGATGTTCTCGCCTTGAAAATTCCCCAGTCATTGGAAGTGGTACCCGGGCCGGAGCATTCGATTTCCGTCGTGCGCGGCCCCTTGATCTATTCGCTGCGAATCGAGGAAAACTGGCAGGTGTATCCGGACGATTCCAAATCCACCAAGGAGTTTCCGGCCTATAATCTTACGGCGACCAGTCCTTGGAACTATGCTCTCAGCCTGAAAGACGGTAAACTAGAAGATCTGGAGGAGACTCGAAAACCGTTGGTTGGAAATCCTTGGTCCATTGAATCGGCACCCATCGAACTTCAACTCAAGGCATATCGTTTGACGAATTGGGTAATTCATCCTCGGTCCGAAGTCGTCACCGAAAAATGGGATGTCGAACGCGATTCCAAAACGCACAAGGTGACCCGTTGGTTCATCGCTGGCGAACAGCACCAGACCGGTTCGTTCTTTTTCACGCCCCCGATTCCCGCCACGGAAAGCATTGCCACGAACTTGTCAAAGCATGCCGAAATGGTCCGCCTGGTTCCTTACGGTTGCGCCAAGCTTCGGGTCAGCTATTTTCCGACGGTAGCCTCGCCCTGAACGCGGTGCTGGATTGAAGAACCGTGTCAAGTTGTTCCGGTTCTCGCGTATTGGAAACAGCGATCTTGGCAGGCTGAAGGTGGTTTGGCATAGTCGCAAATTGTGGCAGGCATTGCCTGCACATCCAACTCCCTGACACCATGAAAATTCATCTAATCGCTGCTGCATTTCTGGTCGCGCTCACCAGCATCGTGCCACCGGCGCTCGCCGGCAATCCCCTCATCTGGCACGTTTACGCGGCGGACCCTTCCACCCACGTCTGGCCGGGCGACGATCGGCTGTGGCTCTACACATCGCACGATCAACCCGGCGCCAACACACACGATTCGATGGCCGATTATCACGTCTTTTCCACGCACGACGGCGTAAACTGGGTGGACTACGGCATGGTGCTGTATATCAAGAATGTGAAATGGGCCATCAGCCACGCCTGGGCTCCCGACGCGGTTTACCGGAACGGAATTTACTACTTCGTGTTTTGCATGAAGGAGAAAGGGACCGGCATCTTCCGCACCGGCCTCGCCACCAGCAAACTTCCGCAGGGCCCGTTCAAGGATATCGGCTTCATCCGCGGCGTCGAATGGGGACAGGATCCGGCGCTGTTTGTGGATGACGACGGCACGCCCTATTTGTTCTGGGGCGCGGGTGGCAGTTGCAGCGGCGCCAGGCTCACCGACGACCTATTGTCCGTGGTGCCTGAAACGGTGACCAATCTGACCAAACAACTCACCAACGTTTATGAAGGCCCGTGGGTGCATAAGTTCCGAAGCAAGTATTATCTTTCCTACCCCGGCCTGCCCGGCGGTCAATGGCCCGAGCACATGTATTACGCTATCGCCAACAAACCGCTGGGGCCTTACATGTTCAAGGGCGAATACATCGGCGCATTCAAGAAGGGCGCCGGCACCGACCACGGTTCCATCATTCAATACAAGAACCGCTGGCTGGCCCTGTATCACAGTTCCTGGGTTTCGGACGGCATGAGTGAATGCCGCAATCTCATGGCGGATTACCTGGAGTATCGGGACGACGGCACGATCGTCCCGATTGAACCGACCACGAACGGCATCGCGTTTGATGGTATCCGTCCCGGTTCGTCCCGGTGCACGATTCTGCTCGAAGCGGAAAATGGGGAAGCCGCCGGCGGATCATTGCTTGAATCTCGCGTGGCCGCAACGCGACCGGGATTCAGCGGCTCCGGGTATGTGGAAGGCTTCGACGCCCCCGGCAATGCCGTGACAGTGATGGCCCAGACTGCCAAGCCCTGCCAGGCGCGGCTGAAAATCCGCTACCTTGCTCCCAGCAGCGACGAAAAGCACAAGGTGATGATCAATAATTCCACCCTCCTCATTGACCCGGTCCACGGTGAGACCAGTTGGGAGAAATTCATCGTCTTTCCCAAAACCGACCAATGGATGGATTTGGATTTGGGTCTGATCAATCTCCGAGCCGGCGACAACTACATCACATTCATCTCCGGCGGCCATGGTGCCATTGCGATTGATTGCTTCATCATCGAGCCGATAACGTCTCGGGATTGATTCCCGATTCGACAGGTCCGGCTTGGACGCGGAGCACCGTGTCTCTGCCTGTCCGGGAATTCCTATTGGCATATTGGCAGTTGCTCTAGGAACCTCCGGTGCCCAGCTCTGGCTCTTTCGGCTGGATGGCGTTCTGCCAGTCGCGTGATGCGGCGCGCTTCCGGTATTCTTCCAGCATCGCCGCGGTGGCAGTGGCGCCGCAACGGGTCGCTCCCAGGTCGCGGACTTTGATGAGGCCGTCGAGATCGCGCACCCCGCCGGCAGCCTTGACCTGCACCTTCGCCGAAATACTCGCGCGCATGAGCGCGAGATCGTGCTCCGTGGCGCCCTTGTAGTTGTAGCTGCCGTCGGGCTGCTTCACGAAACCGTAGCCGGTGCTCGTCTTAACCCAATCGGCTCCGGCACGCTCGCACAACTGGCAAAGCTTCTTCTTAAAATCATCGCTGCTCAATCCCGCGCCGCCCTTGCCCAGGTAATCGTTCTCGAAAATGACCTTCACCTTCGCACCGCGCGCGTGCGCCTCGTCGCAGACAACTTTGATGTCGCGTTCGACATAGCCCCAATCGCCGCTCAACGCCTTGCCGAGGTTGATGACCATGTCGATCTCGACGGCTCCGTCTTTGCAGGCCAGTTCGGTCTCGTAGCGTTTCGATTCCGTCGTCGAGCTTCCGTGCGGGAAACCGATGACGGCGCCGACGAACACGCCGGTGTCTTTGAGCAAATCCGCGGCGTGCTTGACGGCGTAGGGTTTGATGCAAACCGACGCCACGCCGTACTTCGCGGCCAGCTTGCAGCCGTCCTCCAATTCCCGATCCGTCATCGTCGGATGCAGGAGCGAGTGATCAATCATACTGGCGAGTTCTTCGTAGGTGTATTTCATGTTGTTGGTGAATTGCGTTTCAATGTTTTCTATTTTATACTTTACCTCTTGGTTCTTGCAAATGCTTGACGTTTTCATCGCCAAAGACAATCTGTGCTCCAACTGAGGAGTAAAAATGAATATCGACCCTTGGAAACCGAGAAAGGTGGTGATTGTTGGCGCGGGCGCTGTGGGTTCCACCTTTGCTTATGCGCTGGCCCAGAGCGGGCTGGCCGATGAGATTGCCCTGCGCGATGCCAACCATGAACTGGCCCTGGGACAGGTCCTCGATCTGGTTCATGGCCAGGCGTTTTTCCCTTCCGTCCAGATTCATGAAGCCCAAGCTGCGGATTATGCGGATGCGCACCTGATTGTGATAACGGCCGGGGCCAAACAGCGGTCTGGCGAATCGCGTCTGGAGTTGCTTCAACGCAATGTCAAAATCATCCACGATATCATTGATGAAATCGTGCTCCAGAAATCGCCGGCGGTGGTATTGATCGTAAGCAATCCGGTGGACATCCTGACGTATGTCGCCCACCAACGGTCCGGCTGGCCGCGCGGACGCATCATCGGGTCCGGCACCGTGCTGGACAGCGCGCGTTTCCGTCACTTGTTGAGCCAGCATTGCGGAGTGGATGTGCATAATGTGCATGCCACCATTCTGGGTGAACACGGAGACAGCGAATTTGCCGCCTGGTCCATGACCAACATGGCCGGCATACCCATCGAACAGTTTTGCCGCCTGTGTCTGAAATGCGACGACTGGCTGGTCGCCCGCCGCAAAGTCGTGGAGGAAGTGAAGCATTCCGCCTATCACATCATTGATTACAAGGGCGCCACCTGGTTCGCGGTCGGACTGGCCTTGACGCGAATTGCCGCGGCCATCCTGCGCAATCAACGCGGCGTGCTCACCGTTTCATCCGTGCTGGAAGGGGAATACGGCCTGCGCGGTGTGAGTTTGGGCGTTCCCTGCATCGTTTCCCAAAAGGGCGTTGATAAAGTTTTAGAGGTGACCTTGCCACCCGACGAGCAGGACGCCCTGGTGAAGTCCGCCGCCGTTTTGCAGGCCGCCATCGAGAAACTGGCTTTGTCCGTCCCGTCATAAAGTTTGACGAACGCTCGCCCGAAGGATGGCGGCGCTCTGCCAAGACGCCGCTACGCCGGGTTTCAGGAACACAGGGAACATTCGGCGCGCAAATACGGTCCGGTTATTTTGCCGGTGCCGGCACGGCATGTGGGTTTCCACAGAAGATAACAAAGGGGAAAATCCTTCGTTCACTTCGTTTGCTTCTGTTCCAAGGTTTTCATTCCGACGTCCGCGCTTCACGGCGAGCGGAGGCGGTAGTAACGGCCGGGATAATTCCATTTGGCATCGCTGAAATAACTCGAGCCGTCGGTCAGTGTGTTAGTTCCCACCGGAGACCAAGTGGGGTTGGCCAGATTCGTACAGGCTTCGACCACGATGACCAGATTGCTGCTGCCAGTGATGGTGAACCCAAACCGATTCGTCCGCACGCCAAAGCTGGCGCCACTGGTCTGCATTTGCGGGTTCCAGAGAACCACCGGAAAACCAGCAAACGTCAGGCCCCAGAGGCGGTAGAAACGGCGGGCATAGTTCGTCCACTGGGGATCGCTGAAATAGGACGAGCCGCCGGTCAGGGAGTTGGTCCCCACCGGAGACCAAATGGGATTGGCCAGATTCGTGCAGGCTTCTACCACGACGCCCAGGCTGCTGGTCCCGGTGATGGTGAACCCGAAGCGGTTCGTCCGCACGCCAAAGCTGGCACCGCTGGTTTGCACCTGCGGGTTCCAGCCCGTGGTTCCCGGCAGGTAATAGACGGTCGCATTATTGTCGCCGTCGAACACATATAAACCAACGCTGGGAGCGTTACCTTGGAAATAGACTCCTGTCAGGCTGGTGCAGTTTTCGAACGCCCAGTACCCGATGCCCGTGACACTATTGGGGATCGTGACGTAAGTCAGGCTGGTGCAGTAAGAGAACGCTCGTTCATCGATGCCCGTGACACTGTTGCCAATCGTGATGCCGGTCAGGTTGGTGTAGTAATAGAACGCAGAGTCCCCGATGCTGGTGACCGGTAGGCCATTGATCGTGCTGGGGATGATCATCGCACCGCCAGGACCGGTGTTTCCTGTGATGGTGATTGTGCCGTTATTGGTCGTGGAATTGAATTTCCAAAGCACGGCCGGACGACCGCCAAACGGTGTGTACCAGCCCGTGGTTTCGGGCAGGTAATAGACGGTTGCATTGGTGGCACCGTAGAACACAGACGAACCAAGACTGGGAGCGTTACCTTGGAAATAGACTCCTGTCAGGTTGGAGCAGGCATAGAACGCATTGTACCCGATGTAGGTGACGCTATTGGGGATCGTAATGCTGGTCAGGTTGGTGCAAAATTGGAACGTACCTTCCCAGATGTAGGTGACGCTATTGGGGATCGTAATGCTGGTCAGGCTGGTGCAGCCACCAAACGCCACCTCCCCAATGCTGGTGACACTGTTGCCAATCGTGACACTGGTCAGGCTGGTACAGCCATCAAACGCAACGCTCCCGATGTTAGTGACACTGTCAGGGATCGTGACGCTAGTCAGGCTGGTGCAAACAGAGAATGCATAGCTTTCAATGCTGGTGACGCTATTTGGGACTGTGTAGCTTCCAGTTTTGCCACCCGGACATTGGATGAGCGTGTTCGTGACCTTGTCGAACAAGACCCCATCCACAGTGCTATAGACGGAATTTGGTGCATCTACCGTTATCGCACTCAGGCTGGCGCAGCCATTGAACGCAACGATCCCGATGTAGGTGACGCTGTCAGGGATCGTGACGTTGGTCAGGCTGGTGCAGAAATAGAATGCCAAGTCCCCAATGCTGGTGACGCTGTTGCCGAACGTGACACTGGTCAGGCTGGTGCAGAAATAGAACGCCGCACTCCCGATGTTGGTGACGCTGTTGGGGATCGTGACGTTGGTCAGGTTGATGCAGGTATCGAACGCGGATTCCTCGATGCTGGTGACGCTGTTGGTGATTGTGTAGCTTCCAAGTTTTGCCCCCGGACATTGGATGAGCGTGGTCTGGCTCTTGTCGAACAAGACCCCATCCACACTGCTATAGACGGAATTCAGTGCATCCACCGTTATCGCGCTCAGGTTGGTGCAGCCACCAAATGCACCGCTCCCGATACTGGTGACGTTGGTGCCAATCGTGACGCTGGTCAGGTTGTTGTAACCATACAACGCATAGTCTCCAATGCTGGTGACCGGTAGGCTATTGATGTTCGTTGGGATGGACACCGCACCGCCGGAACCGGTGTATCCCGTGATGGTGATCGCGCCGTTGTTGGTCGTGAAAGTGTAATCTAGGGCTTGCACCACAGCAGGCAGCGCCAGCAGCAGCAGTAAAGGCAGCAACCAGATGTTTCTCAAAAAGCAGGTTTGTGTTTTCATATTTTCACTTGATTGGTTGTCATCGGGTTTGCTCACGGCGAGCGGAGGCGGTAGAAACGGCCGTGATAATTCGTCCAGTCTGGATCGCTGAAATAACACGAGCCATCGGTGAGGGTATTGGTTTCCACCGCAGACCAGACGGGATTGGCCAGGTCCGTGCAGGCTTCCACCACAACGACCTGGCCGCTGGCCCAAGTGATATTGAATCCAAATTGATTCGTCTGTACGCCAAAGCTGGCATCGCTCTGCACCTGCGGCAGCCACAGCAACGTCGGAAGACCGGTCAACAGGGCGAAGCCCTCCCAGCCCGTCGTCCCCGGCAAGTAATAGACGGTGGCATGGTTATCACCGTCGAACACAGACGAACCAATGCTGGGAGCGTTACTTTCGAAATAGACTCCTGTCAGGTTGGTGCAGGAGTAGAACGCCTGGTTCCCGATGTTGGTGACGCTGTTAGGGATTGTGACGCTGGTCAGGTTGGTGCAGGAAGAGAACGCCGAGCCCCCGATGCTGGTGACACTGTTGGGGATTGAGACGCTGGTCAGGCTGATACAGTAATAGAACGCCCACATCCCGATGACGGTGACGCTGTTGGGGACTGTATAGCTTCCGGCTTTGCCCCCCGGGTATTGGATGAGCGTGGTCTGGCCCTTGTCAAACAAGACCCCATCCACACTGCTATAGTAAGAGTTGTCCGCATCCACCATTATCGCGCTCAGGCTGGTGCAGTAAAAGAACGCATCGTCCCCGATGTCGATGACGCTGTTGGGGATCGTGAACATTCCGGCTTTGCCCCTCGGACATTGGATGAGCGTGGTCTGGCTCTTATTGAACAAGACCCCATCTACACTGCTGTAGAAGGTGTTGAACTCATCCACAGTTATCGCTGTCAGGCTGGTGCAGGAGTAGAACGCCTGGTTCCCGATGCTGGTGACGCTGTTGGGGATCGTAACGTTGGTCAGGCCGCAGTAAGAGAACGCATAGTTCCCGATGCTGGTGACGCTGTTGGGGATCGTGACGCCGGTCAGGCTGGTACAGGTATCGAACGCAAAGCTTCCGATGCTGGTGACGCTATTGGGGACCGTGTAGCTCCCGGCTTTGCCACCCGGACATTCGATGAGTATGGTCTTGTATCTATCGAACAAGACTCCATCCACACTACTATAGTAGGCGTTAAGCGCATCCACCGTTATCGCGGTCAGGCTGGTGCAGTCAGAGAACGCAGAATTCCCGATTCTTGTGACGCTGCGGGGGATCGTAACACTGGTTAGATTGGTGCAGCCCGAGAACGCACCGATTTCAATGGTGGTGACCGGCAGGCTAACGCCATTGACAAGGAACGAGGGGGGGATGATCACATCCCCGCCGGCACCGAAGTAATCGAAGATGGTGACCGTACCGTTAATGATCCTGATAAAGTATTGGGCTTGCACCACAGCAGGCAGCGTCAGGAGCAGCAGCAACGGTAACAGTCTCGCTGCGCAGGCGATTCTAAAACGCCCGGCCAGCGTGTTTGAGTTGGTGGTGGTCGCAAAGGAATTCTGAGTTTTCATAGATTTTCTGATTTGATTGTCATGGCAGCACGATTTGGGCGGGGTCGCTGGCCAGTTTCTTACCGCCGGCTTTGGTTACGGCGCAGAGGCGGTAGTTGTCGGCGAGCGGGGGGTCATCCCAATACTGACATAGGCTCTGTTTTGAACTTAAGCGAAATTGCTGACTTGAATCAAGGTTTTAATTAGTAATATAATACAGTATTATCATCGCTGATGAACACAGTTAATCGGGCGGCACGCGTAAAATTCAGCCGCATCCATGCAGTCAAAGGCTGGAATGCGCGTCGATCAGGTGCGTAGGACAGGCGTCACGCCTGTCTCCATCTTCAAAAAATTTCACTCACTGTGGGTGATAATTCCTGGCGGCGACCATTCTTTCTGAAACCGAAGCTTCTTGGATTTTAGAGACAGGCGCGACGCCTGTCCTACGGCATGGATACGGATTCAGACTTCACTTCGGTTCCGACACGACCGCGCCGCTTTTCGACTGCGGTTTTAGCAACAGCGTGAGCGCCGCGCCTGCGATGAGCAGGATGCCGGCGGTGATGAAGGAGGATTTCCCATGGATTAAAATTTATTTTTTAACCATGCCGAGCGGTAGAACGACTTTCCCGTAAACTTCATTCAGAACCTGCGCGAGACCGGTGTAAATCGCCGAAAAGCCGCAAACGAGCCCTTCGTAGCCGGTGAAATGTTTGAAATCCGCACCGGCGCCACTGTAATCGCCGTACGCCAGCAGGAAAAAAAGAATGGTCAGCGTGCCAAAGACGACTTGCAAGGCACGGTTCAGGCGGAGCGTGCCGAGGAACATGACCCCGGTGAACAGTCCCCACATGGCGAGATAGGCGGACATGGCGGTTTCACTCGCCGGCGCGATCAAATTCAATTTTGACAAAACAATCAGCGTTACCAGTGATAGCCAGAAGAAACCGTAGGAAATGAAGGCGGTGGCGGCAAAGGTGTTGCTTTTTTTCCATTCCATGATGCCGGCGATAACTTGCGCGAGGCCGCCATAACAAATGCCCATCGCCAAAATCATGGCGTTCAGCTCGTAAAAGCCGGCGTTGTGCAAATTCAGCAGCACGGTCGTCATGCCGAAACCGAGCAGGCCGAGCGGTGCGGGATTCGCGGTAGTATCTTTGATTTGAATGATGGTTGGTTCGCTCATAAGGGTGGGGGTTGATTGGTTTAACGGAATGGGCGGCTTGGGAATTATCGCTGTGTCGGTCATGGTCGGTTTCTTTCTCAGTTTTTGGGTAGTGACCTGATTTTGTTGTAGTGTCGGCGCTGTGCGCCGAACTTATCGAGCCACAGCCTCGACGCTACACGAAATCAGAACATTCCCAGTTTTTGTTGTCGTCGAGGACGAAGGATGAGACCGAGGACGAGGACGATTCACGGCGAAGTCCGCCGTTCCCGTCATTCGTCACTCAGCCCTCAACTCTCAACCCTCAACAACTTTTATTGCTTCCCTTTCACCAGGGCCTCCACCACGTGCGGATCGGCCAGGGTGGACGTGTCGCCGATCTGGTCCACGGCGTTCTCGGCAATCTTGCGCAAAATGCGGCGCATGATTTTGCCCGAGCGCGTCTTCGGCAGGCCGGGCGCGAATTGAATCTTGTCCGGCACGGCAATCGGCCCGATTTCCTTGCGGACGTGGTTGGCGAGTTCTTTCTTGAGCTCATCGCTTTCCTTGACGCCGTCCTTGAGCGTCACGAACGCATAAAGCCCCTGTCCTTTGATGTCGTGTGGCATGGGCGCGACGGCGGCCTCGGCCACTTTCGGATGGCTCACCAGCGCGCTCTCGACTTCCGCCGTGCCGATGCGATGGCCGGAGACGTTCACCACGTCGTCAATGCGGCCCATCAGCCAGTAGTCGCCGTCCTCGTCAAGCCGGCAGCCGTCGCCGGTGAAATAGATGTTCGGATACATCGTGAAATAGGTTTCGATGAAGCGGTTGTGGTCGCCCCAGGTGGTGCGCATCATGCCCGGCCACGGTTTCTTGATGCAAAGCTTGCCGCCTTCGTTCACCCCGACTTCCTTGCCATCGTCGCGCAGGATGACCGGTTCGACGCCAAAGAATGGACGGTTGGCGCTGCCGGGTTTGAGTGTGTGCGCGCCGGGCAGCGGATTGATGAGGATGCCGCCGGTCTCGGTCTGCCACCACGTGTCCACGATGGGACAACGGCCCTTGCCGATGACGCGATGATACCAAATCCACGCCTCGGGATTGATGGGCTCGCCCACAGAACCGAGCGTGCGGAGCGTGCTCAGGTCGTACTTGTTCGGCCATTCTTCGCCAAGCCGGATGAGCGAGCGGATGGCGGTCGGCGCGGTGTAGAATACCGTGACTTTGTACTTTTGAATGATTTGCCAGAAACGTCCGGCATCCGGGAACGTCGGCACGCCTTCGAACATCAAACTGGTCGCGCCGTTGCAAAGCGGGCCATAGACGATGTAACTGTGGCCGGTGACCCAGCCGATGTCGGCGGTGCACCAGAAAATGTCGTCATCGTGAACGTCGAAGATGTATTTGTGCGTCAGCGCGGCGTGGAGCAGGTAGCCGGCAGTAGTGTGAACGACGCCCTTGGGTTTGCCCGTCGAACCGGAGGTGTAAAGGATGAATAGCTTGTCCTCGGCGTTCATGGGTACTGGCGGGCAATCGGCGTTTGCCTTGGCCATGAGGTCGTGATACCAGAGGTCGCGGTTCGCCACCATGTTGCACGGGGTCTCGTTGCGTTTGACGACGATGACCTTCTCGATGCTCGGAGTCTGCTTCAACGCTTCATCCGCAATGCCCTTGAGCGGGATGCTCTTGCCGGCGCGCAACGAAGTGTTCGAGGTGATGAGCAGCCGGCACGCCGAATCCGTGATGCGTCCGGCCAGCGCGTCCGCGCTGAATCCGCCGAAAACGATCGAGTGAATCGCGCCAATCCGCGTGCAGGCCAGCATGGCGATGGGCAGTTCGGGAATCATGGGCAGGTAAATGGAGACGCGGTCGCCCTTCTTGATGCCGAATGACTTCAACACATTGGCGAACTTGCAAACCTGCTGGTGCAACTGTGTATAGGTGAGTGTGACCACTTCATTTTCCGGTTCGCCCTGCCAGACGATTGCAGGCTTGTTGCCCTTGGTCTTGAGGTGGCGGTCGAGGCAGTTGGCGCTCACGTTTAGCTGTCCGTCTTCAAACCACGTGTGCTCGATACGTTTCCGTTCGGTGTCCCACACGTATTTGCGGCCCACCGTGGGTGGCTTGAACCAGTCGAGCGTCGCCGCCTGTTCGAGCCAGAACCCGTCCGGGTCGTTGATCGAGCGGTCATACATTTTTTTGTATTGCTCGGCGTTGATGTAGGCGCGTTTGATCACTTCCGGGCTGGGCGGAAACGTCCGGTTTTCCTGCATCAGCGAACTGGTGGAAACGGTCTTGGTTGGAGTTGTCATGGTAGGTTTCTGTGTTGTTTGATGTTGTCGTGAATTTAGCTGAACCGGCCGGGCGTCGTCACCCCCTGGCCGCCGGCTTGAATGCCATGAAGCCGGAAAACATTGTTGGTGATATTTTTGATGGTGGCCTGCAACTCCGGTTCAACGGCCCGGCGTTGCTCCGTCGTGAAGGCCAGGGTGCGGTCCCGCAGGCCGCCCGCCCATTCGGTGCTGGCCAGCATCACGCCGCCCATG